>ENA-OQMZ01000679-OQMZ01000679.1-human-gut-metagenome-genome-assembly--contig:-NODE-679-length-14013-cov-1.871309_pt1 | contig 14013 bp, 18 predicted proteins | sample MGYA00242621_ERZ504862 | MGnify/ENA primary metagenome ERZ504862 (study PRJEB26092, sample SAMD00036393) | human gut metagenome | host: Homo sapiens | study: EMG produced TPA metagenomics assembly of... | reverse complement strand
AGGCAGCAGAGCCCTTGGCATCGAGTGCATCGTGCTGAACGCCGAAGCACTGGCCGGCAGGACGCAGACGTTCTGGCGAGGGCGGCACGCCGCTGTTTGCCGCACTGCTGACGGCTGCAGACAAGCTTGGGATGCAATATGTGGCAACCACTCACCGTGCCCGGGTGGAGACCGGTGCAGACGGCGTGCACACCGTCTGCCCGCCCGCAGGCACCGGCAGTGATGACAGCACGATTCTTGCAGCTCTGCCGCAGGAAACGCTGGCACGGCTGATCTTGCCGCTGGGCGATTTTGCCCCGGAAGATGTGGCGGAGATGGCCGAGGATTTTAAAGTTTAACCGTACGTTTCAAATGCCTCCGTTGCACTCTGGCCATATTCAGCGGAAACATTATTTTTATATTAGAATTCCGGAAAATCTGCGGATTCTCCGGAATTCTTTTTTTACAGGCAAGGCCGCTGCGACACACGGCATCTGCTGTTTTTGCTTCCTGCGGAAACAGCCGCACGGCGGCAGAAATGCATTCTACGGTTCGGACCCCATTCCCGTGAAAATGAAAATCGGGAACATCCGCAGATGCTCCCGATTTTCGCATTATCAATATAATTTCCGCTGAATATGGCGCAGCACACGCGGAGCCATTCCAAATCGTTTTGTCAGTTCTGGGGATGCACGATATCGCGCCAATCCAGATCGCCGCGCTCCAAGCCGTGGATGAGCACTTCTGCAGTGGCAATGTTGGTGGCCATGGGGATATTGTGCACATCGCACAGGCGCAGCAGCGTCATTTCGTTGGGTTCGCTGGGCTTTGCGTTGATGGGATCACGGAAGAACAGCAACAGGTCGATCTCATTGCAGGCGATGCGGGATGCGATCTGCTGGTCGCCGCCCTGCACACCGGCCAGAAAGCGTTGCACCTGTAAGCCGGTAGCTTCTGCGATCAGTTTACCGGTGGTACCGGTCGCTACCAGTTTATGCTGGCTCAGGATGCGGCAGTACGCCGTACAAAACTGAACCATCAGCTCCTTTTTGGAGTCATGCGCAATGAGTGCAATCGTCATCCGTTACCCTCTCCTCTTCCTAAACGATTGGAACGCTTTTGTAAAAAAGTCCTTTGCTTGAAATGATATCACAAAATCCAATCTTTTACAACTGGTTTTTATACAAAATATTCAATTTTGTTTTCTTTTCAGGGATGTTTCCATTCAAAACCCCGCTGCAGTGCCCTTTCCCGTGTCGGTTTTGTCTCCCGTTTTCAGTTCTCCGGCGCAATGGCATCGGGGTTCTGCTCGGTGTCTGCGGCGGGCTGCTGCTCGTCCTGCACGGCAGGCTGGGCTTCCCCTTCTGCTGCCGTTTCCGGCGCAGCGGTGTCTGCGGTGGGTGTCATCTGTGCAGGCTGGGCTGCGGCATTGCCGGTGGTCTGGCCTGCAGCGGCCTGTGCCGGGTCAGTGGTCTGCGCCTGATCTTCCTGCTGGGCCTGCTCGGCTTCCTTTTCCGCTTCGGCCTGCTGGGCAAGGCTGCCATCCTTCAGGGCAAAATAGGCATTTGCAATGTCCACCACCAGATCACCGATACGGGCACCCATAGCCTCCGTACTCAATGCTAATGCCAATGGCGATCTGCGGATCATCCGCCGGGAGTAAGCCACCATCATGGCGTTCAGATAGTGCTTACCGGGCGCATAGGTCTCGCTGCGCTGAGGTGTACCGGTCTTGCAGGCGATCGGCACCGGATAGCTGGAAATTTTGCCGCTGATGGTGCTGGGCACCTGCTTCATGCCCTGCCGCACCAGCTCAAAGGTGTTGCCGGTGCCTTCGATCACATCCATGACCTCGGGCTTGGTCTCGCTGAGCACCTCGCCGGTGTTGGTGTCCAGAATGGCCTTGACGAAATGGGTGCGGTAACGGGTGCCGTTGTTGGCCAGCGTTGCCGCGTAGGTAGCCAGCTGGATGGGCGAGACCACCGTGTTGCCCTGACCGATGGCGGCCTGCACATCCAGCGATGCCGTATAGTTGGAGTCGCTCTTGGTGGTCAGACGGCCCACGGCCTCGCTCACCTCCACACCGGTGCGCTGGCCAAGACCCAGCTTGTAGGCATAGGCATCGTACACATCGCTGGTCAGGCGGCGGCCAACATCATAGAAGAAGATGTTGCAGCTCCACTTGATGGCCGTCACCACATCGATGTTGCCGCTGTGGCCGTGGCGGGTACAGCGGGGGTGGTAATCCTTGAAGTAGTTGTACACGCCGTTGCAGTAAACGGTAGAATACTGGTTGATGAGCCGCTGTCCAGTGCAGCCACCGCCACGGCGGGCTTGAAGGTAGAACCCGGCGTATACAGGCCCTGCAATGCGCGGTTGAACAGCGGCAGGCTCGGGTCGGAGCTGTACTCGCTGTAGTTAGCGGCATACAGATTCTGGTCATAGCTGGGATAGCTGGAAGCAGCCAGCACACTGCCGTCCTTCACGTCCAGCACCACCACCGCACCGGCGGCAGCTTTCATGGTGCCGGTATTGTACACGCGGTTGATCATATCAATGTTGTCCGCCAGTGCCTTGTCCACGGCACGCTGGAAGTTGCTGTCAATGGTCAGCTGCACGGTATGGCCCGGCTCCGGCACAGTGGTGAGCTTTGTATCCACGATCACGCCGTCCGAATTGCGGGTGATGGTCTCCACGCCGTCCTTGCCGCGCAGCTCGTCCTCATAAACGGATTCCAGGCCGGAAATGCCCAGAACATCGTTCATGTTATAGCCTTTTTCCCGCAGCGGATAGGTCACCTGACCGTTGGAATCGGTCACCTTCCACTTTTCCGCCGTGATCTTGCCCACACGGCCCAGCACCGCCGGGATGATATCGCTCTGGTCGTAGCTGCGGGCGCTGGTTTCCACGATCTCCACACCTGGCAGCTGCAGGCTGTGCTCCTTGATGGTGGCCACCGCGAGGGTGCTCACGTTCTCCGCCATGACAAAATTGTTCACATTGGAGAACGCCTGCCGGTCCATCTCGTAGTGGATGCCGGCCAGCACACGCTGCCATTCCGGCGAAAAATCCTGCAGATCGTTCTTTTCCACCAGCATTTCCATTACATCGTTGGCGGTGGCGTACTGCTGCAGACCAAGCGTTTCCTTCATGTCTGCCAGCTGCTTCTGGTCGCTGGTGGACGTGTCATCGTCCGTAAAGGCGTAATTGCCTGCTGCGTCCGCCTGACCGATCAGCAGCGTATCATTCCAGCTCTCGCCGTTCGCACGCAGCAGCTCCACGATCTGCTGCAGCATGGTGTCCAGATCCCGGTCGCCCATCAGCAGTTTGTTGAGGACCACATTGTAGCTGGTGGTTGTGGTGGCAATGCGCCGCCCGGCGCTGTCCACGATATCGCCGCGGGCCGCCGTGACCGTAAAGTTATAGTCGGTGGTGTTGGTGGCCTTGGCCTTGAAGTCGTCGCCGTTGACCAGCTGCAGAAAGATCAGCCGCATCACGTACAGGCCCATGATAACACATGCCACTGCAATGAGCAGGATCATCCGGCGCACAACGGTTTTTCGTTCGTTTTGGTTCATCCGCGTTTCCTCCGGCGGTTCAGACTACGCCGTTGTCGATTTTGAATGCGCTGTAAATGTGCCGCACCAGACTGAACAGCATCAGCGACGGCACCAGCGTCATCATGGCCGAAGGCAGCACAAAGGTCAGCCAGCGGCTCAGCGCCCAGCTGTAGCCGGGCATGTAGTAGAAGAACAGCCAGTCCAGCGAGAGCACCACAAGGGCCGTGCCGGTGCTGATGAGCGCAAAGTTCCATGTGCTGCCCTGCAGATACACCTGAACCAGCACCGAAAGCGCAAAGCAGAGCAACAGCAGTTCCAGCGCCAGCATACCCACGGTGCGCCCGGCGGTGTAGTCCCACAAAAGGCCGCTCACGGCACCAAACAGCGCACCTGCAAACTCGCCTTCATACACGGCCACAGCCAGACACAGCGGCAGAATGAACAGCGGCTTTGCCTGCCCCAGCTGGAGCAGGCCGGGGGTCGTCTGCAGTGCCGCGCACACAAACAGTGCCACCGCCGTTAGCAGACCCATTTCAGGATTCTGGCTGCGGCTGCGCATGCGGCGTGATTCCATACAAATGCGCCCCCTTAATAGTCGGTAATAACGAATACGTGCTTGACCGTGCGCGGGTCTGCACCCGGGCGCACCACTGCAATGGAAGATTTGCCGCTGACTTCCGGCTCCACCTTCTGCACGGTTCCCACCAGCAGATCCGGCGGGAACACTCCGCCAAGACCGGTGGTGATCACCTGATCGCCCATCTTCGTCTCAGTGGCGCGTTCCAGATTGGTCAGCACGCACAGGCCGTCACCGGCATAATCGGTGCTGCCATTGATAATGCCGTTTTCCCGCGTGCGGGATACCACGCCCGCAGCGCTGAAGCTGGGGTGCAGAATGGTCATCACCTTGCAGCTGGTGGTGTCGGCTTCCACCACCATGCCGATCAGATAGCCTTATCGCTGATCACGGCATCGTTCACGGCTGCGCCGTTCACCGTGCCGCAGTCCAGCGTAAAGCCTCCGAACTCATCCAGCGGGTCGCGGCCGATCACAAAGGCAGAAATATAGCTTGCTTCGGTGTTGGAATCCTGAATGCGGGCCAGTGCCTTGTAGGCTTCGTTCTCCGCCTTGATGCGGTCGTAGTCCACTATCTGCTGGCGCAGCTCAGCATTCTCCGCTTCCAGCTGTTCGTTCTGTTCCATGACCTCATCGATGCTGGTGTATTTTTCCCACACCGAGCCAATGCCGCCGCTCAGTGCCGATGTGACCTTCTGGAGCGGCATCAGCACCACGCCCAGCAGTTCCTGCGGGGCAGCAGTCAGCCGTCCGTTGGCACCGGCATAGGCCATGATTCCCACCAGAAACACCGCCACGGCTACCAGTATCTTAAATTTCCATGTGTCAAAAAAATCCTTCAAGGGAGTACCCTCCTGTTTCGGTGGATGCCATGCCATAAGAAAAGCGCGGACAGCCCTGCCATCCGCGCAAGAGACATTGTTTGCAGCGGAAATCAGCGCAGACGCTGCGCAAAAGAGCCTTTTTCCGCAAGTGTGGGCCTTGCCCGTGTTACATGTGGCCGCCGTCGGTGTCCAGCACGTCATGCAGCACATCCACATGATCCAGCACCGCACCGGCACCCTTGGCCACGCAGTCCAGCGGGTCTTCCGCAATGTGTACGTCGATGCCGGTCTCGCTTTGGATCAGCTGATCCAGACCGCGCAGCAGTGCGCCGCCGCCGGTCAGGGTGATGCCGCGGTCGATGATATCCGCACTCAGCTCCGGCGGGGTGCGCTCCAGCGTTTCCTTGATGGCGCTGGTGATCTTGACCAGGCATTCCAGCAGAGCTTCGCGCACATCCTCAGAGTGGACGACGATGTTCTTGGGCAGGCCGTCCACGAGGTTACGGCCCTTGATCTCCATGGTCATTTCGGGGTCCAGCGCATAGGCGGAGCCGATCTCGATCTTGATCTGCTCTGCGGTGCGCTCACCGATCAGCAGGTTGTACTTGCGCTTGATGAAGGCGATGATGGCCTGATCGAACATATCACCTGCCATGCGCACGCTGCGGGAGGCCACGATGCCGCCCAGAGAGATCACAGCGATCTCAGCCGTGCCGCCGCCGATATCCACGATCATGCTGCCGGTAGGCTCGCTGATGGGCAGGCCCGCACCGATGGCTGCTGCCATGGGTTCCTCAATGACGGACACCTGACGGGCACCGGCCTTCAGGGTAGCCTCGCGCACAGCGCGGCGCTCCACCTCGGTAACGCCGGACGGGATGCAGATGACCACGCGGGGGCGAGAGAACATGCTGTTGCCGCATGCCTTCTTGAGGAAATTTTCCAGCATGTTGGTGGTGATGTCAAAGTCAGCGATCACGCCATCCTTCAGCGGACGCACAGCCACGATGCTGCCGGGGGTACGCCAATGACAGCCTTTGCCTCGGCACCCACACAGCGTACCTCGTCGGTCTTGGTATCCACAGCCACGACCGAAGGCTCCCGCATGATGATGCCCTTGCCCTTCATATATACCAGAGTATTTGCGGTACCCAGATCGATACCTACATCTTTAGAAAACAGGCCCATTGTAAAAATTCTCCTTATGCTTCCCATTTTATCTATAGCGCCAGAACATCCGGCAGCCCTTTTGTGCCGCCTTTGCGCAGAATAACACGGTTCTATTATAGCCGCAAGGCAATGATTTCTCAAGCGTTTGCGCAAGTTTTCTTCGTTTTTTCCAGTTTTATCACACAAAATGTGCCAGCAGCTGTACGGTGCGGCTCACCGGCAGACCCATGATGGTGTAGTAGTCGCCCTCAATACGGTCCAGCCAGAGGCCGCCCGCCCCTGAATGGCATAGGCACCGGCTTTATCGTAGGGTTCGGCGGTGGAAGCGTAGAAGTCGATCTCCTCTTCACCCAGCGGGAAGAAGGTAACGCGGCAGCTGTCCACAAAGCTTTCAGTGCGCGTACCGTCCGAGATGCACACGCCGGTGTGCACCTCGTGGGTGGCACCGGAAAGGGCGCGCAGCATCCGCTTTGCGTCCTCTTCGCTGTGGGGCTTGCCGAACACCTCGCCATTCACATCCACCACCGTATCACAGCCGATGACCACAGCGCCCGGGTGCTGGGCCGAAACGGCAAGGCACTTGCCCCGGGCCAGCTGTTCCACCAGATGGGCAGGCGTAGCGGCCTGCACCGCACTTTCGTCAAAGTCACTGACGCAGACGGTGAAATTGGTGGTATATAAGGAGAGCAGCTCCCGCCTGCGCGGCTGCCGGAAGCTAAGATCAGTTCATGATTCCATCTCACTTTCCGGTAGAGCCAAAGCCGCCCTCGCCGCGCTGGGTATCGCCCAGCTCTTCGGCAGGCACAAAGGCAGCGGTGTACACCGGTGCGATGCACAGCTGGCCACACGCTCACCGGGCTGAATGGTGTAGGCTTCCCTGCCAGATTGACCATGGGCACCTTCAGCTCGCCGCGGTAATCGCTGTCCACCACACCCACGCCGTTGGCCATGCACAGGCCGTGCTTGATGGAAAGGCCGCTGCGTGCGTACACCAGTGCACGCTGTGGGGGCCGGGCAGCTCGATGGCAAGGCCGGTGGGCACCAGTGCCCGCTCCATGGGGGCAAGGGTGAGCGGCGCGTCCAGTACGGCGCACAGGTCGGCGGCAGCAGAGCCGGGGGTTGCGTAAGAGGGCACCTTGGCACGGGTGTCCAATACCTTATATTTTACTGTGATGGGTTCCATAGTATACCTCGTTTTGATTTTATAGCGACTCCTTCAGTCTCGCATACGCTCGACAGCTCCCTCAGGGAGGTGGCATTGCGTCAGCAATGACGGAAGGAGTTTCAGTTCGTACCTTTAAAATACAACCCACGGGTAAAATCACCTTCAAAGGGTGCATGGGTGCGGATCATCTCCAGAATTTTGGCCGTTTCCTCCCGGCTTTCCAGCGTGAAGTAAGCCACACCGTAGTCCACCGTCAAAGCGCCCGGCTTATCCCCCATATAAATAGGTACAGGGTTATAGATGGTGCGCACACCAAGGCCGCACCGCACTGGGAACTTCTTGGCCTTGCGGTCGGTCAGCACGCCGGTCTTATCGCAGTGGGCACAGTCATGGATATTTTGCAGCGGGCAGGCGCGGGTGAGCATCAGCGGCATATGACCGTAGATCATCACGCCGGTGGGCACAGGCTTACCGTTCCGGGTGGGCGCAATGGACGCAATATCGCTGTCTTTTACCTCCGGCAGGATGAGCAGGCTGGAAAGTCCCTGCTCTGCATAGAACTGTGCCGCCACATTGTTGGTGATGTTCAGTCCAAAGCCGCCGGTCATGGGCAGGCCGCGGCACAGCCGCAGATGGGCGATGTTACTGACCTCGTATCCGGCAAAGCCCGCGTCCTGCGTGGCAGCAATGCGGCGGGCAGTGTCCTGCTCCAGCGCACCGAACATGACCCGGGGCAGCTCCAGAAGGGTCTTTGCCCGCCACTCCCGGGGCACACGGTCGGCCTGCGCAATGGGCAGAATGAGATATTCCACCCCGTCAAGTGCCCGCTCCGGCACCTGTTCCCAGCGCTCGAACCGGGCACGCAGGGTGCGGCGGGGCGGCAGAGTGCGCTGCGGCAGGGCGGCGACGTGCTCCTCGGTGGTCGGCCAGGGGCGCAGCGCCTCCCGTTTTTCGAGTCAGGGCATCCAGCGCTTCCCGACGCAGCTCGTTCACGGCACTGCCGGGGATGAACCACGGCCCGCCGTCCATTTCCACAGTGATCTTCTCTGCCGTAAAGGGGGTGCCGCCGGTCTTTGCCAAACTGCGGTTCAAACTCTCGGTGGGGTCGGTGCGGGCAGGCTGCGGCTCGGCATCCCCATAGGCAAAGGCTTTGTTGCCGTCGGCATCGGTAACGGTCAGCTTTTCGCCGCCCTCCTCGATCTCCAGTTTCATCTGCACCGGCACACGGGAGCGCTCGCGGCGGTAAAGCTCACGCAGCATGGGCAGGGTCTTTTTGGTCAGCTCGGCGTCAGCTTCGCTGCGCACACCGAACATGGTGCCGTCGATTTTTCCGTCCAGATAGCCGGAGGTGAAGCCGGAACGGCTGAAGGCGTTCTTCAGCAGGTCGCGGTCGTAGGCGCGGCCCTCGCGGCCTGCCAGACAGGCACTGACAGCCGCTGCCACATACTCCGGCGTGCGGAGACGACCCTCGATTTTTGCCGATGCTACGCCAATCGCCTGCAGCTTGTCCAGCTTGTCGATGGCGGAGTTGTCCTTAAGGGAGAGGTGGTGCAGCCGTCCAGGCTTGCCTTCCGGCAGGGCATTGGCTTCAAAGGGCAGACGGCAGGGGCCCGCACAGGAACCGCGGTTGCCGCTGCGCCCGCCCAGAAAGGCGGACATATAGCACTGGCCGCTCACGCTCATGCACAGCGCACCGTGGATGAAGCACTCGGTCTCGATGCCGCAGTGCTTTGTGATGTGCTCCACCTCGGGCAGGCTCAGCTCACGCGCCAGCACCACCCGGGTAAAGCCCAGCTCCTTCAGCTCCAGTGCACCTTGCAGGGTGTGGACGCTCATCTGGGTGGAGCCGTGGCCGGGGCAGCTGCGGGGCAATTTTACCAATAAGGTAGCCACTGCCAGATCCTGACAGATGACTGCATCCGCACCGCTGGCTGCTACCGCCCGGATAGCCTGTTCCAGCGCAGGCAGCTCGGTGCCGTACACGGTCGTATTCAGCGCAACGTGCACCGCCACGCCCCGGGCGTGGCAGAAGCGCACGGCTTCCTGCAGACTGTCTGCGTCAAAGTTGCCGGCACTCGTGCGGGCGTTGAAACCCGAAAAGCCCAGATATACCGCGTCCGCACCGCTGAACACCGCAGCGCGGAGCATCTCTTCACTGCCCACCGGGGCAAGGATCTCGATCTTTGGCATAATACTCCCTTTGTTCCGGCGCGCTCACCGCGCCCCCATTCACGCTTCCGTCTTTGCTTCCCGGTCGGCCTTCTGCTTGGCCTGCAGGCGTGCCAGCTGCTCCCGCAGGGCATCGTTTTCACGCCGCAGTGTTTCATTTTCTGTTTTCACCTTATCCTCAGCCAGCTTTGCCCTGGCGGCATCGGCAATATAATCCTGGATCTGGCTGCGCATATTCTCGGCGCTGCCGGTGCTCTTTTTGTATTCATCCAGATAATCCATGGCGCAGAACACCGCCGCCTTGGTCACCGAAAGGTTTTCGTTGGTGTCCAGCAGTTTGGTGATATCCTCATCCAGCCGTTTGGCCAGAGAGGCGATATACTTTTCGGAATCCGTCGTTGCGATCGCATAGGCGCGCCCGCAATGGTCACTCTCACTTTATTAACCATCGTATCCTCACTAATAATTACTCTGAGCGGAGTTTGTGGCCGAGTTTCCTGCCCCGGCGCACGCTTTTACCCCCGCCGGGACAGCCGTTCACTTCTTATTATAATATAAATGCGTTCCAAGAGAAAGTGTTATTTTTGAATTTTTTGCATATTTACCAGAAAGATTGTGACAAAAAATGTCAGTTACGGCAAAAATCGGCGTTTTTCCTTGCTTTTACGAATAGAACTGATTATAATGTTCTTGTTGTGGTAACAGGGAGAGGGAAAGAGGAGAAATTCTCTGTTACGATATTTCAAAACAGCACAAGTGTGTGTGCGGATAGGAGTTCCTTATGACTACAAAAGAATTTGCAAAAATTCTTCAGGACAAGCTGACCAGCGAGTACGGCGTGGATCTGAGCGTTGCTTCCAAGCAGCAGATCTACCGCTCTCTTGCCCTGATCTGCCGTCAGATGATGAGTGAGAACCACAAGAAGTTCCAGTCCAAGGCCATTGGCACCGGCACCAAGCAGGTATACTACCTCTGCATGGAGTTCCTGATGGGCCGCAGCCTGAAGATGAGTCTGTTCAACCTGGGTCTGGAAGATGTTGCCCAGAAGGTGCTGGCTGATGCCGACATCAACATCGAGGGCATCTTTGAGGAAGAGCCCGATGCAGGCCTGGGCAACGGCGGTCTGGGCCGTCTGGCTGCCTGCTATCTGGACGGCATGGCCACCACCGGCATCTGCGGCACCGGCTACTCCATCCTGTACGAGTACGGCATTTTCAAGCAGAAGATCGTGGACGGCTGGCAGCAGGAGCGCGCTGACAACTGGCTGCCCGGTGGTCAGGTCTGGCTGAAGAGCCACCCCGATCAGGCCATCGAGGTCCGCTTTGACGGCGAGATCCGCGAGAACTGGGATCACGGCTTCCACTATATCCAGCACACCAACTACAACAGCGTTATGGCTGTGCCCTCCGACATGTATGTGCAGGGCTACGACGGCAAGGGCGTTGCCAAGCTGCGCCTGTGCAGGCTAAGGCTCCTGACTTTGATATGTCCAGCTTCTCTCTGGGCAACTACAACACTGCCATGAGCAAGAACGCCAGCGCCGAGCTGATCTCCAAGGTGCTGTACCCCAACGACAACCACATTGAGGGCAAGATCCTGCGCCTGCGCCAGCAGTACTTCCTCTCTGCCGCATCCATCGGCGATATCGTACAGAACCACCTGTCCACCTACGGCACGCTGGAGAATCTGGCCGACAAGGTCGCCATCCAGCTGAACGACACCCATCCCACGCTGGCCATCCCCGAGATGATGCGCATCCTGCTGGACGAGTGCGGCTTTGACTGGGATAAGGCCTTTGAGATCTGCCAGAAGGTCTTTGCCTACACCAACCACACCGTTATGGCCGAGGCTCTGGAGAAGTGGAACGTGGACATCTTCAAGATGACCCTGCCCCGCATCTACCAGATCGTGGTCGAGATGAACCGCCGTGCCCGTGAGGAGCTGGAGAAGGCATTCCCCGGCGACGAGGGCAAGATCAACTACATGGCTCTGATCGGCGACAACCAGGTCCGCATGGCAAACATCTGCGCCTACACCGCCAACAGCATCAACGGCGTGTCCAAGCTGCACAGTGAGATCATCAAGGAAAGCGTGTTCCACGATTACTACCTGTTCAAGCCTCAGGCCTTCAAGAACGTGACCAACGGCATCGCTTACCGCCGCTGGCTGCTGGCCTCCAACCCTGAGCTGTGCAAACTGCTGGACGAGACCATCGGCGAGGAGTACAAGCACGATGCTTCCACCCTCTCCAAGCTGAACAAGTATGCGGACGATAAGACCGTGCTGAAGCGCATCAACGAGATCAAGCTGGACAATAAGAAGAACTTTGCCGCCTATCTGGAGAAGAGCACCGGCCAGGTCATCGACCCAACTCCATCTTCGACTGCCAGGTCAAGCGGATGCACGAGTACAAGCGTCAGCACCTGAACGCCCTGAACATCGCCGCTCAGTACCTGTACCTGAAGGAGAACCCCAACGCCGACTTCATCCCCAAGACCTATATCTTCGGCGCAAAGGCTGCCCCCGGCTACTACATGGCCAAGCAGATGATCCGGATGATCTGCAAGCTGGGCGACCTGATCAACAATGACCCCGCCGTGCGCGACAAGCTGCGCGTGGTCTATCTGGAAGAGTACTGCGTCTCTCTGAGCGAGCACCTGATGCCCGCCGCCGAGGTCTCTGAGCAGATCTCTCTGGCAGGCACCGAGCTTCCGGTACCGGCAACATGAAGTTCATGCTGAACGGCGCCATCACGCTGGGTACTCTGGACGGCGCAAACGTGGAGATCGCAGACGCTGCCGGCAAGGAGAACGAGCTGATCTTCGGTATGCTGACCCCCGAGGTGAACAACCTCAAACAGGTGGGCTACCATCCCAACGCTTTCATCATGGGCGACGATGTTGCAACAACGCTCTGAACTTCCTGGAGCGCGGCTGGAACGGCGAGAACTTCCACGAAGTGACCGAGAACCTGCGCAGCAGCGACCCGTATATGGTCATGGCCGACTTCAAGGATTACCGCCGCGCACAGGCCGACCTGCAGAAGCTGTATGCCGACCGCGAAAAGTGGGCACACATGAGCCTGAAGAACATTGCCAACAGCGGCATCTTCAGCGCCGACCGCTCTGTGCTGGATTACGCACACGACATCTGGTACGCTTCCCCGGTGCCCATGGGCAAGTAATTTTCCCTTAAAAAATCCATCTGCCCCGGCGGCGTTTGGCCCGCCGGGGCTTTTTTGAGAAAGGACGACCCTGCTTTGTCTTGTCTGTTCAATAGCTACGACCCCTATTTCAAGCAGCCCTTTGGCGCGCTGCGGGCCGGTCAGACCGTACGCCTGACCCTTTGCATCCCGGAAGAGCTGGGCTATGTCGATCCTCATCTGGTGCTCCAGAAGGAGGGAAAATATGACGTGCCGGTGCACTACCGCATGAAGTTCGACGGCCAGACCCCCCAGCAGAACCACTTTTCCGTGGAGCTGCCGCTGAACGACCCGGGCCTGTACTTCTACTACTTCGACCTCTACACCACTTCCGCCGCATCTACCGCGGGCCGGACAACTGCGGCGTTGTCAGCTGGCAGGAAGGCGAAAAGTGGCAGATCACCGTCTACGATGCCGGTTTCCAGACCCCGGAGTGCATCAAGGGCAAGGTGTTCTATCAGATCTTCCCGGACCGGTTCTGCGAGGCATTGAGAACAAGCCCATGCCTTTCCCGGACCGGCTGTATCAGGCCGACAAACACGCCGAACCCTTCTGGCAGCCCAACGAGACCGGCGGCCACCTGAACGAGGACTATTTCGGCGGCGACTTGGAAGGCATCCGCATCAAGCTGCCCTATCTGCGGGAGATGGGGGTGGACTACCTTTACCTCAACCCCATCTTTGAGGCGCACTCCAACCACCGCTACAACACCGCCGACTATCTCAACGTAGACCCGCTGCTGGGCACCAACGAGGAGTTCGAGGTGCTCTGCCGCGAGGCCGCCAAGTACGGCATTGGCATCGTGCTGGACGGTGTGTTCAGCCACACCGGTTCCGACAGCCGCTATTTCAACCGCGAAGGCCGCTATGGTGACGGCGGCGCTTACCGCGACCCCAACTCCCCCTACCGCAGCTGGTACGATTTTGACCCCAAGTATAAGGGCGGCTACCGCAGCTGGTGGGGCTTCGAGACCCTGCCCGAGGTGAACGAAGAGACCCCCTCCTATGTGGAGTTCATCACCGGCGAGGGCGGTGTCATTGACACATGGCTGCGGCGCGGTGCCGCAGGCTTCCGTCTGGATGTGGCCGACGAGCTGCCGGACGATTTTATTGAAAAGATCCGCGCCGCTGTCAAGCGGGTCAGCCCGGAGAAGTTCCTGCTGGGCGAGGTGTGGGAGGACGCCACCACCAAATACGGCTTTGGCCAGCGCCGCACCTATCTGCTGGGCAAGGGGCTGGACAGCGTGATGAACTACCCCTTCAAGAACGCCGTGCTGGATTTCGTCAAGGGCAAGCCCGCCGAGCAGGCCATGGGCGAAATTCTGTCCATCTGTGAGCACTACCCCGCCCCTGCCATGGACACTGCGCTG
>ENA-OQMZ01000678-OQMZ01000678.1-human-gut-metagenome-genome-assembly--contig:-NODE-678-length-14023-cov-2.260938_pt1 | contig 14023 bp, 17 predicted proteins | sample MGYA00242621_ERZ504862 | MGnify/ENA primary metagenome ERZ504862 (study PRJEB26092, sample SAMD00036393) | human gut metagenome | host: Homo sapiens | study: EMG produced TPA metagenomics assembly of... | reverse complement strand
CGCTTGCCGTGCAGGCCGTGCGCCGCGCCGCCGGCATTGAGCTTTCGGCCGCGCTTGCCCGCGAGCTCGAGACCGTTCAGGTCCCCAAATATGCCACGGACGAGTATTCCTGCCGCCGCGTGCCCGGCGTCGATTCTAGCGAGGTGCGCTAATGGCTGCCAAACTCATCGATCTTTCCTTTACGCTCAACGGCCGCAAGGTCAAGGTTCAGGTTGCCCCCGACACCATGCTCTTTGCGCTGCTGCGCGAGCAGGGTTGCGCGTCGGTGCGCTGCGCCTGCGAGACCACCAACTGCGGTCTGTGCACGGTGTGGCTCGACGGCGAACCGGTGCTGAGCTGCTCGGTTCCTGCCGCCCGTGTTGAGGCCACACCATCACCACGCTCGAGGGCCTCAAAGCCGAGTCTGAGGCGCTGGCCCGTGCGATGCTGCCGAAGGCGCCGAGCAGTGCGGTTTTTGCGCCCCGGGCCTCATCATGAACGTGCTGGCGCTTGCCCGCGCCGCCAAGGAGGATCCGAGTCTCGTCTCCACGCGCGAGGAGCTCTCGCGCCAGCTCGCCGGCAACCTCTGCCGCTGCAGCGGCTACGAGAGCCAGCTGCGCGCCATCGTGCGCTTCCTTAACGAGTCCGGCGTGCAGGTGGGCTTCGAGATGCCCGAGCTGCCGGTCAACGACACGAGCTCTGACGGCGTCACCTACAAGCAGATTACCCACAAGCAGCCCAAGAAGGACTCGAAGGCCCTGCTCGAGGGCCGTCCCGTCTACACGGGCGATATGGTGCCCGCCGGCGCGCTCATCGTTAAGCTCAAGCGCAGCCCCTATGCCCGCGCCAAGATCCGCTCCATCGATACGTCGCGCGCCTGAAGGTGCCGGGCGTCGTGGGCGTCTACACCTACGAGGATGTGCCCAAGCGCCGCTTTACCATCGCCGGCCAGAGCTATCCGCAGCCGAGTCCCTACGACCGTCTGATTCTCGAGAACCTCGTCCGCTACCAAAACGAAGAGGTGGCGATCGTCGCCGCCGAGACCGAGGAGGCCGCCGATAAGGCGCTCAAGCTCATCAAGGTCGACTACGAGGTGCTCGAGCCCCTGCTCGACTTTACCCAGGCACTCGGATAACGACATCGTGGTCCACCCCGAGGGCGACGTGACCTTTATGTTCCCGCAGGCGGCGATGTTCCGCGCAACCTGGTGTGCAGCGGTACCAGCGATTATGGCGATCTGGACGAGGCCTTCGCCCAGAGCGACATCGTCTTTGAGCGCACTTACACCAGCCAGGCCACGCAGACCGCGCCCATGGAGACCTTCCGCGCCTTTGCGACGACCGACGCTTTCGGCCGCATCTCGGTGACCACCTCGACGCAGGTGCCCTTCACGTGCGCCGCATGGTCGCGCAGTCGCTCGACATTCCGCAGTCGCAGGTGCAGGTCATTAAGCCGCGCATCGGCGGCGGCTTTGGCTCCAAGCAGACGGGCTGCTGCGAGATCTTCGTGGCGTTCGTCACCCAGCAGACCGGCCGTCCGAGCTACTGCTGCTACACCCGCGAGGAGACCATCACTGCGGGCAACTCGCGCCACCAGATGCAGATGACCGTTAAGCTGGGCGCCATGAACGACGGCACCATCACGGCCATCGACCTGCATACGCTTTCCAACGCCGGCGCGTACGGCGAGCACGCCACCACGACGATCGGCCTTTCGGGCCACAAGAGCCTGCCGATCTACAACCATGTGAAGGCGAGCCGCTTTAGGTGGGACGCCGTCTACACCAACACCAACCGCGGCGGCGCGTATCGCGCTACGGTGCCACCCAGGGCCAGTTTGCCGTGGAGAGCGCCGTCAACGAGCTCGCCGACATGCTGCACATGGACCCCGCCGACCTGCGCCTTAAGAACATCGTGCGCGAGGGTGAGGTCATGCCGCAGTACTACAACGAAAAGCTCAACGCCTGTGCGCTCGACCGCTGCCTGCTGCGCGCGATGGACATGATCGGTTGGCGCGACAAGCCGCTGGCCGTCGACCTGGGCGACCGCGTGCGCGCCCTGGGCTGCGCGCTCACCATGCAGGGCTCGGGCATCTCCAACGTGGACATCGCCGGCATCGACATGCGCCTGGAAGAGGACGGCTTCATTACCATCGGCACCGGCGCCACCGATAACGGTATGGGCGTCGACACGATCCTGGCGCAGATTGCCGCCGAGGAGCTGGGCGGTGGAGAGCTCGCTGATCGTGGTGCGCGGCGTGGACACCGATGTGTCGCCGTTCGACGCCGGCTCGTACGCGAGCTCGGGTACGTACGTGACGGGCCTTGCCGCCAAGAACGCCGCGACCGAGCTGCGCGAGAAGATTTGCGCCAAGGCGGCCCAGATGTGGGACGTTGACGCCGCCGATGTGTCTTCGACGGCCAGTACGTGCGCCTGTCCGACGAGCGTGCCGCGCGCGAGCAGAACCGCTACCTCACGCTGCGCGACTTTGCCAACCTGTGCGTCAAGAACATCGCGGGCGGCGACGCGCTCACCTCGCACGCCTCAGCCTGCCTGCCCGTTTCGCCCCCGCCGTTTATGGCCGGCATTGCCGAGGTCGAGGTCGACAAGGCCACCGGCAAGGTGACTGTGGTGGACTACGCGGCGGCTGTGGACTGCGGCACCGTTATCAACGAGGCGCTCGCGCGCGTCCAGGCCGAGGGTGGCATTGCCAGGGTATCGGTCACGCGCTCTACGAGATTGTCGAGCACGACGACCGCGGCCGCCTGCGCACCGGCAACTTTATGAGCTACAAGCTGCCCACGCGCCTGGATATCGGCAGCATTCGCGTGGCCTTTGAGCGAGTTACGAGCCGACGGGTCCGTTTGGTGCCAAGTCGATCGGCGAGGTCGTCATCAACACGCCGCTCGCCGCCGTTGCCTCGGCCGTGGCACACGCCACCGGACATCAGGTTCGCTCGCTGCCGATCACGCCCGAGAAGGCCCTGCTGGGGGAGTAGTGGATCAGCGAGCAAGTCGTAATTGGCGGGGCGGGGTAATTCGCCCCGCCTTTTGTACTCGTGGTGAGGTCGTGAGCCTGTAAAAGGTGTGCGTGCGCTTGCCGCTCGTATCTGCTATCATTCCTAGTCTGTGCGCTCATGCGGGCGTGGCGGAATTGGTAGACGCGCCAGATTTAGGTTCTGGTGGGATTCCCGTGAAGGTTCGAGTCCTTTCGCCCGCACCAACGCACCCGCGTCGGCTTATGCCTCGCGACGCTTGTTGCATAAAGGTACCAGCACCTCAGATAAGCTGGGCAGTATGAGGAGGAACGTGTTGAACATCACCGCTTCTGACGTCAAGGACGCCAAGCTCACCGCTACGGTCACCATCCCGGCCGCCGACGTCGACGCCGCGATCAAGAAGGCCTACAAGGACACCGCCAAGAAGTACCGCTTCCCGGGCTTCCGCGCCGGTAAGGCCCCCCGTCCGGTCATCGACTCCGCTCTTGGCGCCGAGGCTACCCTCGCTCAGGCCACCAACGACCTGATCGCCGCCAACGAGCCCGCCGTCCTCAACGAGCTGGACATCGTTCCCACCAAGAACGGTGACTACAAGGAGCTCGACCTCGCCAAGGATCACGAGGACTACACCTACACCGTCGAGTTCTCCCTGCGTCCTGCTGCCGAGCTCTCTTCCTTCGACGCTGTCGAGATCGAGATGCCCCCTGCGGAGGTCACCGAGTCCGAGATCAACAACCAGGTTGAGATGCTCCTCAACTACCGTGCCACCTTCGAGGACGTCGAGGGTCGTGCCGTCGAGGCCGAGGACTACGTCACCGTCGACCTCAAGGCCGTCGAGAACGCCGACAACTTCGCCGCCGAGGGCCGCATGCTCATCGCCGGTAGCGACAGCAACCCCGCCGAGTTCAACGAGGCCCTGATCGGCGCTAACGTTGACGACGTCAAGACCGTCACCTGGACCGACGAGGTCGAGGAGGGCGAGGAGGCCGAGACCCACACCGTCGAGGTCACCGTCAAGGGCATCAAGGTCCGCAACACCCCCGAGCTCACCGACGAGCTCGTCAAGTCCGACTTTGGCTTTGACAGCATCGACGCTATGCGCGACGCCATCAAGATCGAGATCGAGCAGGACAAGGCTTCTCGCCTGCCGGCCGAGAAGGAGAACCGTTGCGTCTCCGCTCTCGCCGAGCGTCTGCAGCTCGACGAGATGGACGCCGACTACGAGCAGTCCGTCTTTGAGGAGCTCGGCCAGAACTTCCTGTCCAACCTCGCTGCTCGTGGCATGACGCTGGACACCTGGCTGCCCGCTTCCGGTCTGACCATGGAGCAGTTCATCGGCGACCTGCACAAGCAGGCCAACGACGTTGCCCGTGAGTCCCTGGCTCTGGACGCCCTCGCCCGCGAGCTCAAGATCGAGGTCACCGAGGATGACATCAACGCCGAGTTCGAGAAGGCCGGCGTCAAGGACGTCGAGGCTTCCAAGGCCGAGTTCATCGCCGATGGCCGCATGCCTGCCGTCCGCGAGTCCATCCGTCGCTCCAAGGCCGTCGACCACCTGGTCGAGAACGCCAAGTGACCGAGGTCGACGAGACCGCCAAGGACGCCGAGTAATTCTCGCCACCTTGCCCGCGACGCATGCGTGCGCCCGTGATGGGGTAAAGTTATACACCGGTTGATCCGGTTGCTTCGTACGGTGCCAGCCAATGCATAGCATGCGGGCACCGTACGTTTATCTAGAACCACTATTGGTCCGTAAGAGAAATGGAGATGCGTATGATCGCTAAGTTCGATTTCCGCCCTCGTGCCATACGTTATCGAGCAGACGCCGCGCGGCGAGCGCAGCTACGATATCTATTCGCGCCTGCTCAACGACCGCATCATCTTCTTGGGCGAGGAGATCAACTCCGTCAGCGCCAACCTGGTCGTTGCCCAGCTGCTGCATCTTGAAAGCCAGGATGCCGAGAAGGATATCTCGCTCTACATCAATTCGCCCGGTGGCGAGGTTTACTCCGGCCTGGCGATTCTTGACACCATGAACTTCATTAAGCCGCAGGTCTCGACCATTTGCGTCGGTATGGCCGCGTCCATGGCCGCCGTGCTGCTTTCGGCCGGCGCCAAGGGCAAGCGCTTCTGCCTGCCGCATTCCAAGGTCATGATTCACCAGCAGCGGCGGTGCCCAGGGTCAGCAGACCGAGATCGAGATCGTTGCCGAGGAGATCAAGAAGACTCGCCGCGAGCTCAACCAGATCCTGTCCGACGCCTCGGGCCAGCCCATCGAGAAGGTCCAGGCCGACACCGAGCGCGACAACTACCTGACCGCTTCCGAGGCCCTCGACTACGGTCTGATCGACCGTATCGTCACCTCGCGCGACCTCGCCGCGAAGGACGCCTAGGATGGCCGGTAACATGCAGGACAACTTTGACGAGAACGGCAACCCCATCCGCTGCTCCTTTTGCGGAAAAGAGCAGGGCCAGGTCCGTCGCCTCGTAAAGGGCCCGACCAACATCTTTATCTGTGACGAGTGCGTCGCCGCCTGTTCCGAGATTCTTGAGGAGTCGCTGGCTTCGGACTTTATGGACGCCGCCCGCAACGGCAAGCTGCCGGGCTTCCTCAACGACCACGGCCAAGCTGCATCCCAGCCCGCTGTTGACCCCGAGACCGAGGCTTTGAGCTCGAGGACGACCGCCAGGTCATCACGCGCGTGCGACGCCGCACGAGATCTATGACGAGCTTTCGGCCTATGTTATGGGTCAGGAGGACGCCAAGCGCGCCATGTCGGTGGCCGTGTACAACCACTACCGCCGCGTGATCGAGGGCGGCGCCGCGGTGTCTGCCTTTGACGACGACATGGACTCGCAGCTCGACGATGATATGGACGAGGTGGAGCTCGCCAAGTCCAACATCCTGCTGCTCGGTCCCACCGGTACCGGTAAGACCCTGCTTGCCCAGACGCTCGCCCGCATTCTCGAGGTGCCGTTTGCCATCGCCGACGCCACTGCGCTTACCGAGGCCGGTTACGTGGGCGAGGACGTGGAGAACATCCTGCTCAAGCTCATCAACGCTGCCGATGGTGACATTGAGCGCGCTCAGGTGGGCATTATCTACGTGGACGAGATCGACAAGATCGCCCGCAAGGCCGAGAACCTCTCCATCACCCGTGACGTTTCGGGCGAGGGCGTTCAGCAGGCGCTGCTTAAGATTCTTGAGGGCACGGTGGCAAGCGTTCCGCCCACCGGCGGCCGCAAGCATCCCCAGCAGGAGCTGCTGCAGATCGATACGACCAACATCCTGTTCATCTGCGGCGGTGCCTTTGTGGGCCTGGACAAGATCATTGCCGATCGCGTGGGCAACAAGGGCGTGGGCTTCAACTCCGAGATCGCCGGCCCCACCTCGGTCGACGAGAACGACCTGCTGCGTCAGGTGCTCCCGAAGGACCTCAACGCCTTTGGCATGATCCCCGAGTTCGTGGGCCGTACGCCCGTCGTCACCCAGACGCAGGCGTCGACGAGGATGACCTGGTGTCGATCCTGACCGAGCCAAGAACGCCGTGGTGCGTCAATACCGTAAGATGTTCCAGCTCGAGGACGTTGAGCTTGAGTTTGAGGACGCCGCCCTGCACGAGATCGCCCGCATGGCGCTCGCCCGCAAGACCGGCGCCCGCGGCCTGCGCTCCATCTGCGAGGACGTGCTGCAGCAGACAATGTTCGATCTGCCAGTGAGGAGGGCGTTTCCAAGGTCGTTGTGACCGAAGCCTCCGTAAAGGGCGAAGAACAGCCCCAGCGCATCTACGGCTAAACCAGCCAAAAACGTGCTTGCAAATAGCCTCCGACCACCCGCGGTCGGAGGCTATTTTATATATACGCAATAACCCCAACTACCTGTGTTATTCTGTGTGTTTGTTTAAGCCTCAGCGAAGTCATATCAGACTGAAGTAATCGATACCTAAGGGGAGGAATGCAAGTCCGATTTTCGTAGATTCCGCACGAGCCGAAGACCACTTAATGTGGTCTTCGAGCGAGCCCAGGACCTGACCGAGCGAAAATCGGGCCTACATTCCTCCCCGACGGGCAAGGGAGAAATATATGGAAGAAATGCCCAAGAACTACGATCCGTCGACCAACGAGCCGGCGATCCTGCAGAAGTGGCTCGACGGCGGTTACTATAAGCGCCGTGAGGGCGTGGGCGACTGCACCGTCACCATTCCGCCTCCCAACGTGACCGGCAAGCTCCACATGGGTCACGCCACCGACGACTCCATCCAGGACGCCATCATTCGTATGGCCCGCATGCGCGGCAAGTCCACGCGCTGGGTGCTCGGAACCGATCACGCCGGTATCGCCACGCAGACCAAGGTCGACAAGAAGCTCAAGAGCGAGGGCATCAGCCGCCTAGAGATCGGTCGCGACAAGTTTGTCGACGCCTGCTGGGACTGGACCCACGAGTACGGCGGCATCATCGTCGAGCAGATCAAGCGCATGGGCTGCTCCGTCGACTTCGATAACGAGCGCTTTACCATGGACGAGGATTACGCCCAGGCCGTGCGTAAGGTCTTCTGCGACTGGTACCACGACGGCCTGATCTACCGTGCAAGCGTATCGTCAACTGGTGCCCCAACTGCACCACCGCCATCTCGGACGACGAGGCCGAGTATAAGGACGAGAAGGGCCACCTGTGGCACCTGCGCTACCCGCTGACCGAGCCGGTCAACGGCCAGGACTACATCGTCGTCGCCACCACGCGCCCCGAGACCATGCTCGGCGACACGGGCGTCGCCGTTTCCCCGAAGGACCCCGAGAAGGCCGCCTTCGTGGGCAAGACCGTCAAGCTTCCCATCGTCGACCGCGAGATCCCCATCTTTGAGGATTGGCATGTCGACGTCAACTTCGGTTCCGGCTTCGTTAAGGTTACTCCGGCCCACGACCCCAACGACTACGCATGGGTCAGGCTCACGACCTGCCGCAGATCAACATCTTCGACGAGCACGCGGTGGTCGTCGAAGGCTACGGCGAGTTCACCGGCATGAACCGCGACGAGTGCCGCGAGGCCGTCATCAAGTGGTTCGAGGAGCACGACCTGCTCGATCACGTCGAGGACCTCGATCACTCCGTCATGCACTGCTACCGTTGCGATGCCGCACTGGAGCCGTGGCTGTCCGAGCAGTGGTTTGTGGCCGTCGACAAGCTCAAGGGGCCGGCGCTCGACGCCGTCAACTCCGGCAAGGTCACCTTCCACCCCGCGCGCTGGACGCAGACCTACACCACCTGGATGGAAAACCTCAAGGACTGGTGCATCTCGCGCCAGCTGTGGTGGGGCCACCGCATCCCCGTGTTCTACTGCGAGGACTGCGGCTGGGAGGACGCCCTTACCGAGGACACCGACGTGTGCCCCAAGTGCGGCGGCCATCACGTGCATCAGGACGAGAACGTGCTGGACACCTGGTTCAGCTCGCAGCTGTGGACCTTCGCCACGCAGGGCTGGCCGCAAAAGCCGGAGCTGCTCGAGGGACATCACCCCACGACGGCGCTCGTCACCGCGCGTGACATCATCGCGCTGTGGGTCGCCCGCATGGTCATGAGCTCGCTGTACTTCCTGGACGAGGTGCCGTTTAAGGACGTCGTCATCTATCCGACGATTCTGGCCAAGGATGGCAGCCGCATGTCCAAGTCCAAGGGCAACGGCGTAGACCCATGGACCTCATCGGTATGTACGGCGCCGACGCCATGCGCTTCAACCTGCTGACGCTGTGCACCAACAACCAGGACGTCAAGTTCGACGCGAACATCGACAAGAAGACCAAGAAGCTCATCGACAGCCCGCGCACCGAGCAGGCCAAGTCGTTTGTGACCAAGATCTGGAACGCCAGCCGCTTCCTGCTTATGAACATGGAGGGCTACACGCCCGGCGAGCCCGTCGTGGAGACGCCGGCCGACGCCTGGATGTTCAGCCGTCTGGCCAAGGCCGTCAAGATGGTCACCGAGGGTATTGAGAACTACACCTTTGGCGATATGGCCCGCGGCGTGCAGCAGTTCTTCTGGAACGAGGTCTGCGACTGGTACGTCGAGGTCACCAAGCCCGCTTGAAGGGCGAGGGCCGTCTGCAGGCTCAGCGCAACCTGATCTTTGTGCTGGATACCTCCATTCGCCTGATGCACCCGCTCATGCCGTTTGTCACCGAGGAGATTTGGGACAACATGCCGGCCAGCGTGCTCGACCTGGATGCCGAGGCAACGTCGACCGCGCCGAGGCACTCATGATTGCCAAGTGGCCCGAGCCCGCCGATTACGCCAAGTATGTCGACGAGGACGCCGAGCGCGCGTTTGAGCTGTGCCGCGCCGTCGTTTCCGCCGCCCGCGCCACGCGTTCGCGTTATCGCTTGAGCCCAAGCCGAGCTCGACGTGGTCGTGCGCGCCGGTGTCGAGGACATCGAGAAGCTCGAGAGCCTGCGTTCGACCATTGAGCCGCTGGCCAACACCGCTTCGCTGGTCATGGGTACCGACGTTGAGAAGCCGGCCGCGAGCATCGCCGTGGTCGACAGCGGCGTCGAGGTCTTTGTGGTGCTCGAGGGCAAGGTCGATCTTTCGGCCGAGAAGGCGCGTCTTGAGAAGGAGATCGCCGCGGCGCAGAAGGAGCTCGCCGGCTGCGAGAAGACGCTCGCCAATGAGGGCTTTGTGGCCAAGCCGCGCCTGCGGTGGTCCAGAAGAAGAGGGACCGTACAGCTGAGCTCAAGGAGATCCTGGCGGCGCTGAACTCGCAGGTTGCTGACTTCTCGTAGGCGGTACTGGGGGACGCGGTTTGGGGCTTTGCTCGCTACTGCGGACAGTCCTGCTCGCACGAAGGGCCACATTAAGTGGCCTTCGGCTCGTGCGGAACTTGTATCGAGCAAAGCCCCAAACCGCTCCCAGTTCGTTTACGTGGTTGTCTGCGCCCGGCATGTTAGGGCCACTGGGTTGTGGCCTTGAGGTTGCTGCAAAGCGGTGTTTGGCTGATTTTTTGAACGCGAGGGGCTCATTCTATTTAATGGGCCTCTTTTTCTGTTATGGGGGACTTTGGGTTATGGCTAAGCGTTCTGGGTCGTATGTCGTTCCTTTCTCGTTTGAGCTGCTTTCGTTTGATGAGGCTGTGGGGCTTGCTGCTGATACGGGGCGGATTTCTGGGGATGCTGGTCCTCTGCTTGAGACGGTTGTCGATATGCTCGATGAGCTGGGGCGTCCGGACGAGTATTTCGATTGCATCCAGGTTGCCGGTACCAATGGCAAGACTTCGACTACGCGTTTTTCGGCTGCCATTCTTCGTGGTGAGGGGCTCAAAACCGCGCTGTATACGTCGCCACAGCTGGTGCGCTATCCCGAGCGCATGGAGGTTGATGGGTGCGTCGTGAGCGACGAGGCCTTTGCCCATGGCGTTTCGGCAGCTGTCGAGGCGGGGCATCGCGTGAATGCGCGCCGTGTGGCGGCAGGGGAGCGCGCCTATACCATCACACCGTTTGACCTGCTGACGGCTGCTGCACTTGTAGTGTTTGCCGAGCTTGCGTGGACGTAGCCGTGCTTGAGGTTGGCATGGGCGGCGTGGGACGCCACGAGTGCGACCGATCCCGTCGCCGTTGCCATTACGGGCATTGGGCTCGATCATACACGTATTTTGGGCAACACGCTCGAGGCCATTGCGGGGGAGAAGGCTGCGGTTATTAAGCCTGGGCGCTTTGTTGTTTTGGGCGAGGGTACGCATGAGGCGAGCGTTCAGCGCGTGATGGATGCCCGTTGCGTGAGTGCGGTGTGGTGCCGCTCGTGGTGAACCATGCCACAACCAAGGTTCCGGCACACGTGGGCGACACGGTTGAGTTTAGCTGCACCACGCCGCGTGCGATCTATACGTCAAGCATGGTTAAGCCGGCCTACCAGCCGCAGAATGCTGCGTGCGCGATTATGCTGTGCGAGGGGTATTTGGGCCGCGAGCTCGACCACGATGCGCTCGACGCTTCGCTTATGGCTGCCCCACGCCGGGTCGTTTTGATGTGCTGGGGACCGATCCGCTCAAGCTGATCGACGCCTGCCATAACCCTCAGAGCTGCGAGAACTTTGTGAGCGCGCTGGACGAGATAGATCCGTGCGTCGAGAATCGCCCCACGCTGCTGTGCGCCGCACTGGCCGACAAGGATGTGGCCGGTATTGTCGATGTTCTGATTCCGGCTTCCCGCGTGTGGTCGTAACCCAGACCGATTCCGATCCGCGGCCCTGCCGGCAGAGGAACTTGCTGCCTGGTGGACGCAACAAGCTTGCCGGTGTGTACCCTAGCGTGCCCGAGGCTCTCGCGGCTTTTGACGCCGTGGGCGAGTCCTTCGTTGCCGCCGGCACCATCACCCTAGCCGGCGAAGTAGCGGGCCTGCTCCGTTAACCCATCCCCACATCAGTTGCGGTGAAAACGGACTGTTTTACAAGCAAGAAGCCTCAAACAGTCCGTATATCACCGCAACTCAAAAGCAGTCAATTTGGGACGGGGCTTTTTGGCTGCCCTGTGCCCCGAGTTGACTCGCTTGCCACGAAATGGGCCTATCCACTACGTTTTACCGACTACCCCCGACCACACCGAGAATTGCGAAATGAAAACCGCAGGTAGATGGCTTACCAGTTTTGCGAAAACACAGGTATGGTCGACCCATGCGGGCTAAACGTAGTAGATAGGCCGTTTTTGTGGCGGCATTCATGTGATGCGGCAAAGGGACAGCCCCTTTGCCGCATTGCCTAGTCTAGGCGGACCGGATCGTGGGGGTAGGCGTTGAGAATCTCGACGCCGGACTCGGTGACCAGGGCCAAGTCTCGATGCGGACGCCGGTGCGGCCGGGGAGGTAGATGCCCGGTTCGATGGAGAACGTCATGCCCGGCTCTACGACCTGCTCGTTGACCAGCGAGACGTCGCCCGGCTCGTGTCCTGCAGACCGATCGAGTGACCCAGGCGGTGCGTAAAGTACTTGCCGTAGCCAGCGTCCTCGATCACGTCGCGCGCTGTACGATCCAGGTCGCACATGCGAACGCCCGGTGCGATGAGCGCCTCGGCGGCCTCGTTGGCGCGGCGCACGATGTCGTAGATGCGTGCCGTCTCCTCGTCCGGCTCGCCCCAAAAGAATGTGCGTGTCATATCCGAGCAGTAGTTGCGATGACGTCCGCCAATGTCGAACAGCACCACGTCGCCACGTTTGAGCACGGTGTCGTCGGGTTCATGATGCGGGTCGCCGGCGTTGGCGCCAAAGCTCGCGATCGGAGGAAAGCTAAAGCCCTCGCAGTCGTGCTTGCGGTACAGGCCGAGCATCTGGTCGGCAATTTCGCGCTCCGTCACGCCCTCGTGGACGAGCTTGATGGTGTCGGCCATCACAGCGTCGTTAGCGGCCGAGGACAAGCGCATGAGCTCCTGCTCGGCGGCATCCTTATAGGTGCGCGCGGCGGTGACGGCAAAGTCGCCCAGGAAGAACTCGCTCGCGGCATGGCGCTTCATGAGCGGCATCAAAAAGCCGGAACGCATGACGGTGTCGATGCCGAGCGGTTTGGTCTGATCGACCTCGCGAACGATGGCGTCGGCTACGACGTCGGTATCGGTGTGATAGGCAACGCGGGCATTGTCGTACTCGGGCAGCTGATGCAGGGCGTTGACCAAGATCACGGGCTCGTCATCGCGCGCGAGCAGCACGCCACAAAAACGCTCGAACATATCGGCATAGAAGCCGGTCAGGTAATAAATCGACCACGGGTCGTTTACGAGCAGCTGCGCGCCGGGGTGCTGAGCCTCGAGCGCATCGAGCACGCGCGCCACACGCTGGTCATCGACATGTGCCATGAAACATCCTTCGCTAGGGTGCCACCATGGTATCCCCAATGCCAGGGTAGTCAATTTGGGACGGGGCTATTTTAGCTGCGTCAAACATGCGGAATGATTTCTGGGACGGATTAAATAATCATTGGGTTCCGAATGATTATTTAATCCCCGTCCCAGAAAAATCATTTGAGCGAACGTTCGGACAATAGCAGTCATAAGAGCCCGCCCCAAATGGGCTGCTTTCAAAACTATGGCGATTACGGGGCTGGACTTGTATTACTTGACCATGGGAAAAATCGCGAAATTAAAACCGCAGGTAGACGGCTTATCAATAATCGAAAATTGCCGGCATGGATGGGGGTCTCCGAATCAGCCCGTAATCCGGCACAGTTTTGAAATGGCACTAAAGTAGGCACAGGCTAAATACCGATTCCAAGGATAGTTGCGGTGGAATAGTTCCTGGATGCCGGGGTTTTGGCGGAAATCAGGAACTATTTCACCGCAATTGAGGAGGGGCGGGGTGGATGGCGTGGTAGCTAAAAGAGACCCGTCCCAAATGAACCATCTAGGCTGGGTCGTTGTCCATGCTGGCGATTAGGTCGACGCCCGTGTGGAGGAGGTCTTCCAGAACGACGTCTCCCATGCGGATGGGGGCTTTGACCACTAGGCTGCGGATGAGGTTCATGGCCTGGGCGTGAAGCGCCAGCGGGATGGCTTCGGTCGTGCGCACGGGCAGCAGCGCCTCGTCGCCGCCGGATACGGCAACGGTGGTGGTAAGCACGCGCATGGGGCAGGTGAGCTCCTGATGTGCGAATTTTTCGCCGCGCGGGCAGCTGTTGCCGGTCACGGAGCGCACCTCTACCACGGCGCCGTCTGCGCCGCGCTCCACCTCTACGGTCAGGAGGCACTCGGATGGCAGGTGGTGCAGTTGAACTGCAGTGTCTCGATCGCGTTTATGCTCATGGCCTTACGCCTCCTCTACGGGGTCGACGGACAGGACAATTTCGCTAACACCTTGGTCGAGTGCGTGCTGAATCACCTTGCTGGCAGCGGGAGCTTTCCATAACGCTCGGTTTAAACGGGCGGACCTTGCCTGCAAACAGTTCCTCATCGCCTGCCAGAATGCGCACGCGGGCGGCGTCGACTGGTCGGCGCACACGGAAGTTGAGTTTGGTGAGTGCCACAGCCGTAATGCGTCCCGGCAGTGCGTAGCCCGCGATACCAGCAGGGGAGACCGTGAGCT
>ENA-OQMZ01000677-OQMZ01000677.1-human-gut-metagenome-genome-assembly--contig:-NODE-677-length-14036-cov-1.526494_pt1 | contig 14036 bp, 21 predicted proteins | sample MGYA00242621_ERZ504862 | MGnify/ENA primary metagenome ERZ504862 (study PRJEB26092, sample SAMD00036393) | human gut metagenome | host: Homo sapiens | study: EMG produced TPA metagenomics assembly of... | reverse complement strand
AGATTGCTTTGCAAGTTAGCTACTGCCTTATCATTGCCAGCTTGATAGTTAGCAAGATTTGTTTTAGTCGTGTTCGCAGTCGTAGTCGTTGCTGTTAAGTCAGCTTTAACACCATTCAAGCCAGTTTCAAGCGTTGCTGTTTTCTTACTCGTATTATCTGCAGTTGTTTTAACTTGTGATAGCGTTGTTTTAGTGCTTGTCAAGTCGTCTTCAACCGTTTTAGTCCGTGCAGTAACGCTAGTGATATTTTGGGTATTACTATCTACTGTCTTACTTAACTCGCTGACGGTCGTCTTAGTACCGTTTGCTGTTTCTTCGACCGATGAGACACGTTTAGTTAGTTCAGACTGTGCGTTGGCTTGTGCAGTCAACTGTTGCGCTTGGCTGGTTAAATCTTGTTTCGCTGCGCTCAAATCGTCAGCCACAGTAGTGAGTTCTTGTTTAGCTTCTTCGACTGCTGCAAGCGAATCATTGCGCACCGTATCAAGTTTTTCTAGCAACTCTTGTTTAGTTTTGTCAATGGCTGCTGTAGCGTCAGCGTCTTTAGCAATGTAACTTATTTGATAGCTCGTAGTAGATTCACCGTTGGTATATATTATCACGGTTCGTATCCACAAATACATACCCTTAACTAAAGTAGGCACGCTGCTAGACCACGTTGCTGGCTCGGTGGTGTCAGACACACTGAGACCATACGTGACAACAGTATTCGCAATGCCGTTCCCCGTGTCACCCTTGTCACCTTGAGGTCCTTCGTCACCTTGTGGTCCTTGAGGTCCTTGAGGTCCATCGTTGATATTGGTAAGTGTGATTTCAGTCGTGGCTACTTTGTTCCCGCTAACAAAAGCATCAACAGTTAGCAAGCGGTATCAGTGATATCCCTCGCTTGAATACGATACTGCATACCGTCTGTAACTATGCTATTAAGTGTCCAATGCCATGTAACATCTTTCGTCCAAGGAAGATTTCCTTTGTAAAGCGACGGCTTAATAATCGTTTCGCCTTCATTATTTTTGAAAGTAACCCCGCCTGTTGTTGCCAACTCAATTCGATAATACAGCCTGCTTTCGATCACTTGCTCAATTCGTGTTTGAAGTGCTGCGCTTGGCTTGTTATCAAGTTTTCGGTAATTCGTGAAGACGAACGAATTATTAGCTGGATTATCAAAACTGATAATCATTTCTGACACGCGGGCTTCGAGCGCTAGACCACCAACGAAGTTCTTATCAATGATTCGAATGGTGTCCCCAAGCTTTGAGTCTGTGTAGTGACGAACAAAGCCAGATTGTACGCTTGCTGTATAAGTTACCAACGGATAAGCGTATTGTTTCAACGTACGCAGCGCATAAGCTTTTAAGTCATTGACATTTTCATACTCAGTTTGAAAATCCTTCCGAATCCAATTGTCTTGACCATCTGGCTTCATAGTAGCTGGATAGCGCTGCATTGAAAGTGGTGCGTATACAAAAATATCGCCTTTTCTGCTATAAAATTCCTCGACACCGTCAGCGTTTTTTTCAGAGAACTCAACATTAGCTAAGTTCACGCCATCTTTCCCATCGAAAACACCAGCGTTAAACATCTGTGTCTTATCGCTAGTGACTTGCACACCCTTAAGCCCGTTCGAATAATATAGAACGACGTCTTTACGGTCTGTGCCGATGTGGTTTTTCTGATAGATGTTGATGGCAATGCGTTTGTATGTGCCATCACGATTGAGCTCAGTTTTAAATTCAAACTCGGCATCAAAGTTCGACATAAGAGATTGCAAGCGTGCCATTTTTGTTTCTTGCGAATCGAATGTTAATGTAGCTTGCGGTCTGAAATCTCGTTGTTTCCGATTTCGACAGCTGCGAATGATAACAAATCCATGTGATTCAAATACATTCAATCGATTGAGCGCTACTGCTGTTGAATGGATTAGCATATTCCAGCGCATACTCGAGATTGGTATTATTACATGTCAGCTGAATATTAAAGTCATCTTCTTGCAGTGTAGCAATGTAAAACACTTGATAAGAGCCATTCACATAAAATGACACGAAGCACTCATCATTGATAAGTTTGATGTCTTCGTGCAGTTCGCCGTTTGAGAACTTTGGGATTGTGAAGTCAAATGTACTTGTAGCTTGGTCTAAATAGGGATGCCATGTACTATTGGTGTACGATAGCATGTCTGGAATGTCGTTATTCAGCGCGGTGATTTTTTTCATTTTATTATCATGAATCCAAATTTGCATGCTTAAACACTCCTTTCATACCAAGTTACCTCAATGTCTGGTGCTTTACTAATCCAGCTTGAAAAATAAATATCAATTTCATTCTCACCAGGATCGAGACCAAACGGCTCAGCTAAGTAAGCCAAACCATCCATTGTTGGAAGATTATCAAACGTATGTCTTCCCTTTTGACATGTCAACTTCAAGCACCGACCCTGCATGGTAGCGGTTTGGAACGTCTGCCCAACCAGGTACGAAGTCTTTCCGATAAAGAATCTGATCAAGATACATATGTGTCACTTGCTGAGTTGCCCCGATGTCGCGAAGAAAACATGAATCTTAGCTGATTTGCGCCCTTTAATCTCTGCACTCGAATTTTTGGATACCCGCCAAGCCAGTAAACTTGGATTTCGTCATCTCGGCGCATTAAGTCTGACCAGCCTCGTTTTGCATTAAACGGATTCTCGTTGTCTGCGTGCGTACCTAAAACGTCCAATTCAGTGGCATACGATAGCCGCCCTTGCCATCCGAGACTAGAAAGTTGTATTCGCAACCAAGCCCGTTAGCACGCTTGAACGTTTCAACACCGTACAGAAACTTATCGTTCGTATCTTGATACGCAAATTTCATAAAGCCATATTGATTAGATGAGCCCAGCCAAAATATTTGTTGCCACCAGATGTATTCGTTTAACGCTCCTTTTTCACCATTGGCGTCTGCCGGGATTTCCCACGTAATCGAAGCACCTTTGTTAGTTTGAGTGCCAGTTCCTCTGTCATGCAGAGCAAGGTGGTGACGCCCCCAAGCTTCATCAAGGAACAGCTCGCCTTTGATATCTTGGTTTGTGGTGTTCAAAATAGCAACGTTCTTAGTGCCGTCTTGGAAAGCTTTGGTGATTTTGCCATTGGTGTAGTCAAGCAAGACTTCTGAGTTTTTAACGTTCTTGCCATCTGCTTCTTCAGGATTGCCAATTTCGTAATTTTCCGTCTGGCTTTTGACGATTGCCACACCAGCCATTGTCAGAGTTATGTTTAATTTTAAACTTCGGATAAGCTACCGCTGAGCCAAGATTGTTCAGATTGATCTTGTAATGATCGTTAGTCACTTTAGTGATTGTGCCGTACTTACTACTACTATCAGTGTCAACTAAACACTCGGTTTGACCTTCGGCATACGATTTCGGCACATCAAAAGTCACTGTAATTGTAGCAGTGGCTGGCGACGTGCTGTTATCGACCGCTAAAGCCGGCTGTCCGCTCGCGATAGCTTCCCAGACTTTATCCGGCTCGTCACTGAAGACAAGTTTTTTAGGCCCAGTGACATTTAGGAACTTGCCAATTAAACCAGCTGCTTCATTGAAAAATGCTTGATTCCCGACAAGTTTAATTGTAACAGATACTTGTTTAACCGATAACGTGCTGTACAAGAATTGTTGGCCGTAACGGTGCATGCCTTGGTCTTGATAATTGTTATTGAAGTTGGCTGCAACATTTCGATTCGCATCTGTTACAGCAGCTCGACCAGTGCTGCTAATTTCGTTTAGTGATTCTAGCCAATCAACATTGTTGTATTTAATAGAAATGCCTGCCAAAAAATGTTCTCCTTTCTTAAATTATGCTTCCGCCATTTAAAAGTGTTTGGCGTTGTTCATAAGCATTTGTAGCTTCGTGCATGTACGGCGCTAAACCGTTTGAAACACTTCGACCATCAATAAGATTTCTAACCTCAATCGGTCTGTCGCCTTTAGAAACAAGCTGTGAAAGCAAGCCGATTACTGTATCGAATTTTGCTTCCAATTTCACGAGTGATGATTCGCTTGTGCCTGTTTGGCGCTCTGCTGGCGCTTCACCAGCAAATCTAGCCACCGCTTCAGTCAGTAATTGCCATGCCCTACCGCGCTTAGCGATGTCTGTTGGAATAACGTACTCTGGCATATTGCCTTCTGCGAGTTCATATACACCGTTTTTAGAAACCAAACCACCGTTGGCGTAACCATGGCCGTGGCCAATAACAGATAGCATGTTCGCGCCGTAGCGAGACTTTTGCATAAGCAATACCAGCAAGAAGATTATCGTAGCCGTTAAAGATGTCCCCATGACCTGCGAATTTAAAAGCGTTAAATGTGCGGGATGTTGTTTGAACCAGTCCTTTCGCAAGGTCGCCAGTCAAAGTATTAATATCAGTATAACCACCTTGAACCGCTTTAGGATTCCCCCCAGATTCACTTTGGATTTGGCGTAACCAAGCATTTGTATACGCTTCGTTGTCAGGTAAGCCATTAGCTCTCAAAGCCTTTTTAACAAGGCTTGCCCATCGGCTAACCTCGCCACCCGCTGGATTGTCTTGAGGGCCACCTCCATCACCGTTTAGTGGCGCAAGCATTTTAGCAATCCAGTCAAACATACCGCCAACCTGACTCTTGATAAGTTTGCGAAGTGGTGATTTTTCTTCCTTCGCTTTGTCAGCTACGTGTACCCCAAAATCAAGGAACGTATCAACCCAAGACAGTGGTCTACCGGAAAATGCGTGATAAGAGTGTTGATTTAAGTAGTTATATTCTTCACCGCTGAACGTATCTCCAGAAACGCCTGAAACCGTTGAAACGTGGTTTTGACCGTTCTTCGCATAGACCGCAACCATACCTGGTCTTGGCGTGCTGCTATGTGGAACTGGAGCGTTAAGCCACATATTACCATTGCCCAAATGGCTAAATAAGCTTGGATTAACACCTTGATTGGCTAATCGAGATGCAACGAATGACACACATTCCTTGAAGAAATAGCCCCATGGGTCAGCACCACTGTCAGCTGCTCTATCTTTAAATTGGTAATCGTCCCCAATAGCACCAGCCTGAACTTCTGGCGAAGCTTTTCATTCGCCATAGACCAGAGTTCCTTCCACCAGTTCTTAGCATTTTCGACTGGTTTCTTATAGAGTGCATTACCTAAGTGTTTGAACATGCCATCCAGTTTGTCTGAGTTTGGATTGAATTTCTTAGCCAGTGTATCAACCGGATGCGTAACAGCATCAGTGATGAAACTCAACATTTTAGTGAACTTATCAACGCCGTCTTTCAAACCGTCCCAAACAGAGCCAGCTACGTTTGTTGCTGTGTTCCAAATCTTAGACCAGAAACCTGTACCTTTGGCAAATGCTTGACGATTGTTTAATCCTGCAAGCATTGCAAGCTCACTAGCGTTCAATACCTCTGAACCAGCTGGGAGGAGCATTTGAGCGTTCCTTCCTTGTGGCAAGACGGCCTTACCGTTTGGCAAAAGAACCATCTCTTTGGTTATTAGTCTCTGGACTGTCATTGCCATCGTTTAGTGTAGCAAGCGTCGGTTCTTGTGATTGCATTTCGATAACATTAAAGAAACCTGTACCATTCGCGAATTTGACTTTTGGAATTTTTACCGATTGCGTTCTTTCGGTCCACCGAGTCGTGGATTAGACTGTTGATACCGTCAATACCATCGTTCGGTATTTTGATGACTGCATTGATACCGTTACCAGCTAATTCTTTTAGACCGTCCCACATCTTTCTGAAGCCGTCTTTGATTGCGTTCCAGACTTCCTGAAATTTATTTCCGATGGCGTTCCAGATTGTCAAACAATAGACCTTTTAAATCTTTTCCGAATTTCTTCTTAGTATCTTTGTTGATGTCGTCCCAGCGATTTGAAAGAAAATCTTTTGATGCTTGCCATGTTCTAGACCATCTGTAGTGAATTTTATCGTGTGTCTCTTTGACATTGCTAGCTAACTTAGAAACGCTTTCGCGCGTATTAGCTTTGATGTCTGTCCATGTTTCAGACGTTTTATCCTTGATGTCGTCCCAAACTTTTAACGTAGATTTGCTAATTGTCGTTCCATGTTTTTGAAGTGTTTTTCTTAAGGCTATTCCAAGTTTTCGATGTAGACTTTTGAATCTCGTTGACTTTCTTGTCGATTCCTTTTTCCAAGATCACCGACTGTCTTAACAACATCTTTAACAAATTTACGGAACTTCGCATTTTCTTTGTACATTTTTGCAAATCCAAGAACAACCGGATTTCCGAAGATCAAAATTTTGGCAATAATTTCAGCAACATTCTTAATAGTCTTGCCAACGTTTACAAAGAAATCACCAACTTTCTTAGCACCATTCTTGATGGCTTTAACAATGTTGTCTGTTCCTTTTGAAATTGACTCCTTGAAGTTTTCCCAACCTTTAGACAGGTCTTTGAACTTGTCTCTCAACCATTTAATAGCGCTGCCGATTCCGTCTTTAACGGATTTTGCAATGTTATCGCAGAACTTGTGGAATTTCTCATTGTGCTTGTACAGCATCACAAATCCAGTGATTAAAGCGGCTACTCCGGCAATTACTAAAACAAGCGGGTTAGCCACCGTAAAAGCGAAGGCTGCTTTGATTCCTCCAGCTACTTTTGTGGCAACTGGTGTTAGCGCTTCGAGTGCTTTTGTAGCAGCTTTTGTGCTAATCTCCGCAGTCCATTTCAATGTGTTTTTAACCGTCGCTGCATTCTCTTTGACAAGGTCGATATGTTTCTTGACTGCTTGATTCCTTTAGCGGTCTTAGCTAGTCCATCTGTTGCGACATCATAGACTTTTTTTGTAGCAAAAGCGGCTACGAATGCTTTACCTAAAGCTTTGATAGCATCTTTATGTTTAGCTACGCCCTGCAAATTTTCGGAAACTTCAGCAAGCGGATCTTTTGCCTTATCGGCGTTTCCGAAGATGCTAGAGAATCCATTTGCAATAGTTTTAATTGTACCTGAAATAGCTTCCCAAACACCTTGCCAAAGAGCCCCACGATTTCCGTCACGCTTGAAACAATTTGAATGATATTGCCAGTGTGATTGTTGATATAAGTGAAAAGTGCACCTGTTAAATCAGTGATTTTAGAAAGAGTATCTCTGAATATTCCCATCGGTGTTTCAGAGTCTTTCATGTTTTTCGAAATACTTCCAAAACCGTTTGCCAAACCAGCAACAATGTCTGCAGCAACTTGGAAAACCGTACTGCTTAAACTTAAAGCGATATTCCCAATATTTCCCGCGACATCTTTGATGGTGTCTTTTCCCTTTGCAAGTGAGCCGAACATTTCACCAAAGACAGCTTTTACTGTGTTGACAAAACGCGCGACTGGCCCTGTAATGAGTTTCCCTATGCCTTCTGTAATGTCTGAGAAGACTTGAACGATATCTCCAGTATGATCGTAAATGTAATCAAAGAAATCACCTGATGCCTTGGCAACTTTAGAAAGATCGTCTCTAAATACGCTCATCGGCGACTTAGAACCCGCCAAACTTCCCTTTATCTTCTCGAATCCATTCGAGATACCAGCTATTGCATCAGCAGCTAGTTGCCAAACCGAACCGCTTAGGTACATGGCGATGCTTTCAAAGCTTTTCAAAGAATCCCCAATAGCATCTTTACTTTTGGCGAGGGAATCAAATACTCCGCCAAACACAGCTCTCACCGTATTCCCAAATCGTGCCATTGGACCCGTGACGAGCCATCCTACATCTTCTGTAATGATTGAGAAGATTTGAGTGATGTCTGCTGTGTGCTTGTAGATGTAAGTAAAGAACTTATCTGATAGATCAGTGAGCTTAGAAAGGTCATCTTTAAACACGCTCATTGGAGACTCAGAACCCTTCAAGCTCTCTTTTATGTTCTCAAAACCATTAGATATGCCTGCTATGGCGTCAGCGGCAACTTGCCAAACTGAACCACTTAGGTTTAAACTAATGGTTCCAAGTTTGGCTAAGAAGTCGCCGATTGCATCTTTGCCTTTTTTAGCAGAGTCAGCTATTTCGCCAAAAACAACTTTCACTGTGTCGGCAAACCTTCCGAATGGTCCCATGGTGATGACACTTATGTTATCCTTCGCCCATGTAATGCCGTTAGCAACTTTCTCAAACGCCTTGCCGACAAGGTCACCAAATTTAGTAATGGCGCCAGTGATGTTTTCTTTACCGAAAGCGTCAACGATGTTCGTCAAACCGGTTGTAACCGTGGCCTCTAAATTACCAATCGCACCTTCAAACGTCTTGGTTGAGCGCGCCGCTTCTTCTGCTGCATCACTTGAACCTAGTCTTGAATGGCCTTTAAGAATTCTTCTGCTGAGATTTGACCATCTGCCATAGCTTGGCGGAAATCGCCAGTATAAGCACCAGCATTCTTCAAAGCTTCTTGTAGTTTCCCAGAAGCACCTGGAATGGCATCAGCCATTTGATTCCAGTTCTCTGTCGTCAGCTTACCAGCTCCTGCCGTTTGAGTTAATACCATAGCGACAGATTTGAAAGTATCTGCATTACCACCAGCGACCGCGTTTAAGTTCCCTGCGGCAATCGCAAGTTCTTTGTAATTCTCGATACCGTTAGCAGCTAGTTGTGCACCAGTGTTTAGTGATTGTCGTTCAATTCATATACAGTGTCATCTGCATACTTCTTGAAAATCTTAGTCGCTTCTTCAGTTTCTTCCTTGGTCTTTCCAGCGAAGTTCATCGTCGACTGGAATTTTTCAATCGCGTCAGACGTGCCCATAACTTCGCTAGTCATGTTGCGCATAGCCCCGACAACACTTTGAATAGCACTCACGCCTAGGCTAGCAACCGCTCCGAGCGACAACTTCTCACGGAAAGTACCTAAGACAGAGTTGGTATGTGACGCTTTTTCTGCAAGTTCTCGCATCGCATTCGCAGACTCTTTAGCACCTGATGTGAGTTTTTCGCGAAAGCACTAAAGATAGAATTGGTGTGCTCCACTTCTTTCGCAAGCCCCTGCATGCCATTCGCAGATTCTTTGGCCTTTGCTCTTATTTTGTCAAAGAAAGTCGGGTTAGCTTTTCTGAACTCTTCGTTAAGCTTTTCTTGTTCGTTTCTAGCACGCGCTAAGCTTGTTGCCGTTTCATCTAAACGCTTCTTTTGAAGCAGGTATTTCTCGCTTGTCTTTCCAGACTCAGCAGCGACTTTTTCAAGCATGCTCTCTTGAATCTTATATTGATTCGTGAGGTTTTCAATCGAGCTTTTTAGATACTTGGATTTTTCTGCATTTACTTCGCTCTCTCTTCCTTCAGCCTGCAACCGTTTGATGTATGTCTCAGAAGCCTCGTTTTGTCGTTTAAGCTGTTGCTGTAAGTCTGCCAAACCAGAATTAAAGTGGTTTGCGTTAGCTTTGGCATTAGCTAAGCTTGTTGCAGTTTCATCCAGACGTTTCTTTTGTAGGAGATATTCGCTACTTGTTTTACCAGATTCGGCACCAATCTTTTGCAGCATGTCTTCTTGAGTTTTGTACTGCTTAGTAAGATTTTCGACCGAATTTTTTAGAAGTTTAGACTTTTCCGCGTTGCTTCATTCTCTTTGCCTTCGGCTTGAAGCCGTTTAATATATGTTTCAGAAGCTTCGTTCTGCTGTCTAAATTGCTGTTGTAGACCAGCTAAACCAGACTTGTAATAATCAAGGCTAGACTTAGCTTTCTGTTGTTGGCTTCCATCGAAGCTAGTTTTGTTGTGCTTGGTTCGATTTGGCGTTGATACTTTAAGTATTGCTCAGCTGTTTCCGCGGTGTTACCTTTAAGTTCCGATTGTTCGCGTTTCAAGCTGTCGATTTTAGCTTGTTGGCGAGTAATCGATTCACTCAAACCATCATATTTAGCTTTCGCAGCGCCCAAAGAGTCACCAGCGCTCTTTAATTGTGCTTCTTGTGCTTTCCACGCGCTTGTGGCACTGCTGACTAATTGCGTCAAATGTTTGATAGACTCGCTGGCCCCTAGCGTGTTCAATGAAATCTCCGTTGACATCGTTGGCGTTTATTTTGTTTGCCATATTTCCTCCTTTCCTCTAAATAATTAAAGAAGGGTCAACGGGTCAACAACCCTATCATCCGCTTCTTTCGCACTCATGATGGACATCAACTCATAATAGTCAGTATCATTACATTCATCGAGTGTCCATCCGAAGTTGATAAGCGCTTGTTTGATGATTAGCTTTAAGTCTTCAATCCTATTTTCAAGTTCAAAGACTTGTTCACCAGCAGATTTTATTTTTTTGGGTCTTTAGTGTCCTCTAGTTGTTCATCGTTCAAGCCAAGCATATAGCCAGTGATTTGTTCAGAAATCTTTTGAACACGTTCGCTGTCCAAATCAAGTAATTTCTCATAAGCATCATCATCAAGGTTTAGCACTGCACGAATGAATGCAAGTGTTTCATCCAAGCCTTTAAGACTAGCGCTGATTTGGCTAACCACATCGTCTTCATCAAGACCATCACTGACTTTAGCGACTGCTAGCTGATAAGCGAACATGCGTTTCATGTTACGGATGCTTGTGTGCACTTCAAATGCTTTCTTTTGTAGTTCTGGTATTTTAATTGTTTTAACTTCCATGTCTTTTTTCCTTCCTTAACTTAAAAATAAAAAGCTGGATTTTAATCCAACCTAAAAATTAGCTATGATCTGATACTCCTGGGCCTGCTGGAGTGGCTGTGTAACCACCGAATACTTCAGCAAGCATGTTAGCTTCTTGGAACCCATCTGCACCTGAATAATATTTCTTAAGTGGTTCACCATTAAACGCTTTAGCTGACAAAGCGTTGTAAGTCATGTTATCATCGTTACGTGTTTGCGCAGTATCCGTGTCAGTAGCCACGTTTTTGAGCGTTTTCTTGCATGATACCATTGGCAAAACCAAAGTATACAGAGTGTGCGCGGTCAAGCGTTTCAGATTCAATCAGCATTGCTACGTGAGGTTTATCGCCAGAGAGTGTGTAACCACCTTTTGAATCTGAGCGATAGCCCAAAAGTTTTTGTTTGATTTCAAAGCCCAAGTTATTGAAGTCAAGTGCTACTGTTGGTGAACCTGGTGCGATTAAAACGTCTTGTACTGCGTTGTTGCCTGAAATTTTAGTAGCTGAACCTTCCATGTTAGAAATGTTAGCTGTTTTAGTACCAAGCATGTCAGAACCAACTTCTACGATACCTGATTCTGAAAGTCCGTTAGTGCCTTTAATGAGTTGTTGTGTTTTTGGATCTACTAGTGCTAGTGTCACCATTTTTAAACCGACAATTGCCATATAATTATTCTCCTTTTAAAATTTTTTCTCGCTCAACATAAAAGACACCTGTCATTTGATAGGTGTCTGGGTCTACGCTGTGCTCTCGAATGTCTGTGATTTTGTAATGCTCAGAAACAAGAAATTTCATTAGTCTTGTCTCGAATGCATCTAAATCAAAATCAACGTCCAGTTTATAAAAAATCTGGACTTCGATTTGATTCGTTTTGCCGAAAAAGCTATCATTGCCAAACATACCAAGAAAAGCGTCAGATTCTCTCAGCAACACAATCGTCTTATCAGTATTTTCTTGAACTTCTTTTGGCAAGTTGTTTGCATATGTCTCACTTATTTCACCAAATCCTTTGCCATCAATTAAGTTCTTTAATTCTAATGTTGCTAACATCACTTAGCTCCTTTCTTTCGAATGATTTTGTCATATTCAGCTTTCTCAGCCAACAGCACTTTCTTTTGAACAGTGCTGTCATTCTGCACTTTTGTTACAAAGTGGTCTGCTTTATATTTCTTTGTTCCGTCATTCAAACGTCTGGCGTTTTGAGCATGAAAACGATTTTTCCAACCAACGGTTGCTTTGCCGTTTTTCGTGCCATCTACGCCAGTTTTCTGGACAGACAAGCTATCTGCCATGTGTCCATATTTGGGGTCTTTATGGTTCGAGTAGTGCTTTTCTTTTGTGGCTTTAGCAAGCTCGTCCTTGAAAACCTCTGCTCCTGCCTCTGTTATTCTCGATTGTTCCGCAAGCGATAAATTTCCAATTTCTTGAACTGTTTTAAGCCATTCTTCTAAAGCTTGATCTAACTCAACCATCTTGTTTCCCTACCTTTTCCGATTTCTTCAACGTCACAAAGTCATATCTGTTTAATCCAAAATTTTCGTCAGGACTAACTTTTGAAATATTGTAAACAGTACCGTTTAAACGCACTGCTTGTCCCTCTACTACCTTTGAATTGTGTCTTATAACAATTATCCGCGATTCACTTTCACCTGCTGAAATCGCTAAATATTGCTGATTCAGCGTACGTGTATGAGGTTTGTAATGCAATGTGAATTTTGGTACGAACTTAGGAACGCTAATACCAGTAAACTGATTAGGTACTGACTCGTAAGCGCCAAATTCAGCTTTATTTCTAAAGTCTGTTGGCTTGTACTGTTTTCTAGCCATTTACATCACCCCTCGCAATAAACAGCGTATAAGCCACGTAATTGGCCTATAACACTATTTAAAGTCAAATCAATAGGATATGTCATAGTATCTGCCAAGGCCACTCGATAAGTGTAATATGAACTTGCTAACGCAAGTACTGCTGTGTCATAAAGTGGCTTGACGTTCTCTTGCTCAAAAAAGCCGTCAGCGTTACCGACAGCATTCTTGATATATGTTTCAGCTGTTGTGATGTATGCTTGGATAAGCGCAACGTCGTCACTCTCATCTAAGTTTAGTGCTAACATCACTTGTTCTTTGGTAACGCTCATTGCTTAACTCCTTTTATTCTTTTGCTGCTGCAGCTGCTGCTTGGAAGTTTGCTGTTTGGTCTGCAATTGCTGTGAATGATGCAGGAACAAATGCTTCGTTATCAACTGTAGCTACGTCAAACCCATCAATAACACGGATTTTAGTGAGATCATATTCGAATGCACCAGCACCGATATTTGTTGCAAGAAGTGACATGTTTTCGCGGTCAAACAAAGTAACGGCTTGTTTCAAATCACCAAAGTACAGTGGATGCGCTGTAGATTTGTTTGGCAACCAGCGGTCTGCTACTTCTTTAACAGGGAAACCATCGATTGAATAGCCTGTTGGTGATTTAACGTCACGTTCCATCAAATAATCACCCATAGCGTTTTTAACTTTTTTAAGTGCTGTGAAACCAGATGTGTTAGTCAAGAAAATTGAAGTTGGCTTGATGGCTGGGTCGACTTTACTTTCAAGATCAATGATGTCATCCCATTTAGCCAATGTTGGTTTTGTTGGCAATTTATCAATGGCTTTGATAATTTCAGTGTTGCGAGTAACGACAACTTTCTTAGCAATCCAGCTTGACAACCATGCGATGATGTTTTCAGCCGTATCTTTGAGAAGTGAATTAGTAATTGTTGTAATACCTGCATAACGTTTGATGAGGTATTTAACTGTAGTCAATTGTGGGTCCTCGTTATCGCCGATAGCTGAGCTTGTTTCAAGCGGTTTAAGTGGTGTGACATCAGTCCATTTTCATAAACGCGTGAGCCAGAAAGCGTTGTAACAGCTTCCACGTTAACGTATTGTTGCAATGAATCGTATTGACGAACTAATGTGTGGATTGTAGTTTGAATGTCTTTAGGAATAGTTAGGCCACCGTTCCCTGGCGCGTCCGTTTCATTAGAACCAACAAGGTTTTTGAAGTTACCGCGAATCAAGTCTTTAAAATCGTTAATGAATTGGTCTTTAACTTCCAATTCTTCGTCATCAAGTGGTACTTTTGGTGATTCGATAACAGTACGTGCTTGCGCTTCAACTAATTGTTCTTTCAAAGCATCACGGCGAACTTTAGCGTTATCGCGTTTGTCTTTCAAATCAGAAAATGCTTCTGCTGAGAAGTTGTCATCGTTCAAAGCGTTGTTAATCTGTTCGTTAAGGTCTTCTACTGTATGACCTGCTTCAATCCAAATGATTGTTTAGTGTGTTAATATCCATTTAATTTTCTTCCTTTTTTGTCCAAATAAAATAGCCAGTCTTACGTTCTCGTTACAGAGTTTTGTTATGG
>ENA-OQMZ01000676-OQMZ01000676.1-human-gut-metagenome-genome-assembly--contig:-NODE-676-length-14043-cov-5.156726_pt1 | contig 14043 bp, 16 predicted proteins | sample MGYA00242621_ERZ504862 | MGnify/ENA primary metagenome ERZ504862 (study PRJEB26092, sample SAMD00036393) | human gut metagenome | host: Homo sapiens | study: EMG produced TPA metagenomics assembly of... | reverse complement strand
CCATATCACCACACTGCACCGGCATGCTTTTTTCCTTCTGCGCATCGATAAGCGGAACGCCGTACTGTTCCGAAAGCATACGGTATCCACAGACCTCAAACGATTCCTCCGTCTTATCTCCCACCAGGAGCCTTCCATGATTTGAAGGTTAGTAAATCCGTTTTCCTGAAGATATTCGATGATCCCCGCAACCACCTCCGGATGTGTCGTCCCTCCAAACTCCGCCAGGACAGGTGCTACCAGATTTGGCTTAATACCGATGAGACTGACCTTCGAAGGAATGAGCGTAGCTAAGGCACATTCGTTCAAAAGCTGTTTTGTCATTTCTTTATATTCCATTCCCTGTATCTGGATAATTTCGTTTTTATTCATTTAGTATTGCGGCCCCTTTATTCTGATTTGATTTTTTCTGACATTCGATATTCTTTAGTATATAATAGTTACTGCTTTCTTTCAACTCATCCAAAAACAAAATCATTTCCTGTGAACTGTAACCATTCCCGTCAGCTCCAGCTTCATAGAAAATTAAGCACTGTATGCTTGTAAGATTTCCAATCGCATTGTATAATAAATGGAAAACGGTACACAGAAAAAGTACCTCATCAGAAAGGAACTGTCATGAGTTTTGAAGATGATTTAAAGGATGTCGGCGACAGTATTGGAAAGCTTGTGGATAACGCTGTAAATTCTCAGGATTTTCAGGAATTAAACCGGAAGATTTCAGACACCATCAACCAGTTTGTCTACCCAAACCGGAAGGGACCATTCCGTGCAAATGGCACACAGGAGCCGTCCCGCGGCTATTCCGCAGATACTTCCTACAGCAGCCAGCATTCTTCCCATAATAATACAGCGCAGCAGACCGGACCGCATCACTATTCCTACGGGCCGGGAGGCACGATGCCGGGTAAGAGCGCGAACCCGGTTCCCAAACCTTCCCATACCTGGCAGCCCTCCCAGAATACGGAATGGAACAGCCGCATACAAGAACGCCGTGTACTGCGCGAGCGCTTTATGCCATCCACCGATCTTGCACTTGTCGGCGGATTTCAGACGGCCGCCGGCTGGGGTGTCACCGGACTGTTCGGCTGCTGCACAGCGCTTAGTCTGTATTCCTTATTTGCAGGTCCAGACAACAGCGCGCTGATTCCTTCTCTTATTTTTGCCGCATTTACCATCGGCGGCGGCATTCTTCTGAAAAAGGGAAGTAAAAACCGGCGTCTGGTCCGCCATTTCCGCCAGATCTGTACGCTGATCGGCACAAAGGAATATATTTCCACGAAAGAACTCTGCGACAGTATGCACTGTGAGAAAGGTGAGCTTCTGACCGATATTACGACCATGATTGATAAATCCATGCTGCGCCAGGGCCACCTCGACGAGAATGGTACCTGTCTGATGGTGACAAATGACTGCTACGACCAGTACCGCGCAATGCTCGCCAGCCAGAAGGAACAGCAGATTGCTGAGCAGAAAGCACGTGAACAGCTGGAGGCCTCCGGTGTAACGCCGGAATACCAGCAGATGCTGGAAGAATGTGAATCTTATATTCAGAAGATCCATCAGTGCAACCTGGATCTGCCGGGTGAAGTCATCACAGCCAAGCTGAGCCGTCTCGAAACGGTTGTTACCCGGATTCTCGAGGAGGCAAAAAAAGCGCCCAAAAGAAGCCGCCGCCCTGCGGAAATTTATGGATTACTATATGCCGACAACCTGGAAGCTGCTCGACGCTTACCGTTCCTTTGAGAACGAACCAATTCAAAGCGACAATATCCTCCGAACAAAGAAGGAAATCGAGGACACACTGGATACCATCAATGCCGCATTCGAAAAGCTGCTTGATGATCTGTTCCAGACAACGGCATGGGATATTTCTTCTGATATCTCTGTTCTGCAGACGATGCTGGCGCAGGAGGGACTGACAAATCAGGCAGGTCCGTCAAAGCAGGATATTGAGCCGCTTCACATGTAACTATTCAAAGCTATACAATTGAAATCAAATCACCGGTTACGTTTCCGTACCGAAGAAAAGGAGAATAGAAAACATGAATGATTTTGTAAAGGACACCACTGAAATTCCAAGCTTAAGTTTCGGCGCTCCGGAGCCGGAACCGGAACTTCCGGTACAGCAGCCGGAAGAAAAGAAAGAGGTCATGGATGATTCTGTTCTGTCCGACGAACAGAAAGCCATGGTGAATGCCTTTGTTTCCCAGATTGATCTTGCCAATACAAACGGCATTCTGCAGTACGGTGCCGGTGCACAGAAGAAAATGGCAGACTTTTCCGAGAAAACGCTGGAGAACGTCAGAAGCAAAGATCTCGGGGAAATCGGCGATCTGCTCACCTCTGTTGTGACAGAGCTGAAAACGTTTGACGCAGAAGAAGAAAAGGGACCATTCTCTTTCTTTAAGAAAAGCACGAACAAAATCAATGCAATGAAAGCGAAGTATGACAAGGCAGAGGTGAATGTCAATAAAATCTGTGACGTGCTCGACGGCCACCAGCGGCAGCTTCTGAAAGACATTGCCATTCTGGATCAGATGTATGCACAGAACCTGAATTATTTTAAAGAGCTGACCATGTACATTCTCGCTGGAAAGAAAAAGCTGGAGCTGGTACGTTCCACAGAACTCCGTGATCTGCAGAATAAAGCGCAGATGACCGGAAAGGCCGAAGATGCACAGGCTGCCAAGGATCTCGAAGATCTCTGCAACCGATTTGAGAAGAAACTGTATGATCTGGAACTGACCCGTATGGTTTCGATCCAGACAGCGCCGCAGATCCGCATGATTCAGAACAGCGATTCTGTAATGGCCGAAAAGATCCAATCCACACTCGTCAACACCATTCCGCTCTGGAAAAACCAGATGATCATTGCACTCGGCGTTCATCACTCGACTGAGGCTGCCAAAGCACAGCGCCAGGTTTCGGATATGACAAATGAGCTTCTGAAAAAGAATGCGGAGAATCTGAAGATGGCAACGATCGAGACTGCAAAAGAATCTGAGCGCGGTATCGTCGATATGGAAACCTTAAAACAGACGAACCAGAGCCTGATCTCTACCCTCGATGAAGTGATGAAGATTCAGGAGGACGGCCGCCAGAAACGTGCCGCCGCTGAAGTTGAGCTGGTACAGCTCGAAAATGATATTAAGAAAAAAATGCTGGAGCTTTCTGCAGGCGGACAGCACTGATACTTTTTGTATCCTATATGAAAAAAAACGGAGAAGCCGCTTTTTCTGTGGTTTCTCCGTTTTTTACGTCCTGTCTTACCCTTATCTCTGGCGTTCTGCCTTTTCATTCTTTCTTCGGTATTCCGTGAAATAAAATTCAATATCAAAGCAGGTCTGCTCATCGCCCTCTTCTACCATCTCCCAATCCGGTGATTCGTCAAGATCCTCAAAGAATGTATCCGCCTGATACGTCATGTCAATTCGTGTGACGTATGCCGTATCACAGTATGGGAGAAGCTGACGGTAAATTTCTCCGCCGCCCGCAACATAAATATCGTCGTCCTCATACGGCTTTAACACTTCCATCAGCTCTTTAATACTGTGGACAACGGTTGCGCCGCGGACAGTCCATTCCGGATCACGGCTTAAAATAATATTCGTTCTGCCTTTTAACGGCTGGCCTGCCGGGAGTGTAGCAAGTGTCTTTCTTCCCATCACGACAACGTGTCCCATCGTAGTTTCACGGAAGAACCGCAGATCAGACGGAATACTTACCAGCAGCCGTCCCTGATATCCCAGACCCCATTTGCGGTCCGCACTTAAAATTGCTTTCATTTTGTTTCCTCTTTCTGTGTTATTTTCTCATCCATACTGCCGGAACGGAACCCTTCCAGATCCATCGTCAGGTAAGAAAAGCCGATCTTTTTCAGATATGCAATCATTTCTTCTCTCTTCTCAAGCACTTCCCCCATACGCTCCGGTGCAATTTCAAGACGCACCACATCGCCATGTACACGCAGGCGGAGATTCTCTTCCGCACCGAACAGCGTATGAAGCCATGCTTCGCCGTCCGCAATCCGATCCAGAACGTCATAGTTAATTTCTGCCCCGTAGGGAAGGCGTGTCGCCATACATGGAGTGGATGGACGGTGTGCTACGGAAACGCCGTACTTTGCAGCAAGTGCTTTTACCTCTGTTTTTGTCACATGACACGCTGCAAGCGGGCTGATAACACCATATTCTCTCAGCGCTTTTCGCCCCGGCCGGTAGACATGAAGGTCATCCTCATTTGTTCCGTCGAGTACCTGGGTGACACCGTGATCGCGGGCAAATTCCAGAAGTTTCCCAAATAGATAGTGCTTACAGAGATAGCAGCGGTTTTCCGGATTGTAACGGATTGCCTCCTGCTCCAGCTCATCAACAAAAAGGACCTCATGAACAGCGCCAACCTCCTTTGCTACTCTTGTCGCTGTCTCCAGGTCGCAGGGCGGATGCAGCCGTGTCTGAAAGGTTACTGCATAAACCTTTGTTCCATATTTTGCAGATGCATCCATGACAAGCTTCAGCAGCAGACTGCTGTCCACACCGCCGGAGAATGCCAGACAGAGATCCTGTTTTGCAATCTCGTCAAGTTGGGTAAGCAATGCTTTTTCCTTATTCTGCATATCTGTTTTCTGTTCTGTCCGGTTCTTTTTCTTTTCCTGTAATTCCATCGTATCTGTCTTCCTTTCCTGTAAAATGGCCGATGTCTTCTTATCAGAAAATCCATCGGCGGCACTGCTGCCCCGATGGATTTTCTCATACAGGTATTCCTATTCTATTTTTTATCGATATGTCGGATCGCTTCCGAAAGCACCGCCTGTCCAGGTATAACGGGTCGGGTTTGTCAGCGGATAATCCAGATTGTCGCCAATGCGGACCGTTGTTCCGCTGCTGACGTTATCATAAATCCATTTTGCATCGATTGCATCAGTCTGACACAACCATGTGACATCGGTGATCCCAGGGAATTGAAGTCTACGGCAGAGATCATATTCAGATCCGGTGTGCTGCTTGCTACGCCATGGAAGTAAACAGCGCCATAAATCTGTGATACATATGGTGCCCAGCACACATAATCTTCACCTCTCATTTGCTTCTTTTTCAACTGCCAGCCGATTTTATATGTTCCTGCTGCGGTGTACTGATTGGATTTCCTACGGAGCAGATCATGGATTTGATCGGGGTATCGTAAGAACCGGTTGCACTGTTATAGCCGTAAATGGTGACACGTCCGCGGGTTCTGTCTACTGTGATGTATTTGGATGACGGATTGAAGATGCTTGTCACATCCTCCATCAGAGAACCGTCTGCTTTGCGGTAACGGCGGTATTTTCCGATGTACTCCCATCCTTCCGTGATTCTGCGTCCGGAAGCATCGAATTTGTACTGTTTTCCATTGATCGTAGCGGTGCAGTTCTGATATCTTCCGCCCCAGCTGCGGAAATAATACTGAGAACCGTTCAGTGTCAGCCACTGATCATGGTACATGCCGCCCCAGCTCTTGAAGTAGTACCAGTTCTTATCATGAAGAATCCACTCGTCATGTGCCATGCCGCCCCAGCTCTTCATGTAATAATAGTTACCGTCATGGTAAACCCAGCCGGTCAGCATTTTCCATCTTTATCCAGATAATAATAATTTTTATCATAGAGGAACCAGCCTTTTTGCGTCCGTTTGGTTCCATCTGCATTAAACCAGTACCAGGTATCGCCGGACTTGCCCCATTCGTTTTTATACATACCACCCCAGCTCTTGAAGTAGTATTTTCCATCGAGCCATTCATTGGCAAGCATGGTTCCATCGGATTTCAGATAATACTTATTTCCTTTGTAGGTCAGCCAGCCGCTGGTATATTTCTTTCCATTTCCGTCAAAATAATACCATACATTGTTGACTTTTGCCCATGCGTTTTTGTAGGCCGCACCCCAGCTGCGGAAGTAATAGGTGTTATCCAGCCACTCATTAAAAGCCATTTTTCCATCGGCTTTCAGATAATAGCTGTTTCCATTGTAATCCAGCCAGGAATTCGTCAGCAGTTTTCCACTGTCTGCCGTCGTCCAGTACCAGATCGTCTGAGTTGCGGTTTTAATTTTTTTCCAGCCAGTTGTGGTCGAAACGGTTCCGTCAGCTCCGACATAGTAATAATTGCCTTCATATTCAGCAACATCATTGACGCGCATACCGCCCCAGCTTCGGAAGAAGTACAAGGTTCCATTCAGATTCAGTGCATTGTCTTCCATATGGCCGTCTTCGTGGAGATAATATTTATTTCCATCGTAATTGAACCAGCCGGTTCGTACGCCGCCCCAGCTTCGGAAGCTGTACCATTTTCCATCAATTTCAGCCCAGCCGGATTTATTTTTCTGATTGCCGGTCTCCATCTCGAAGCTTCCGTCTTTCATGTCTCCGTTCGCATCAAAGGAACCTGGTTTCATATAGTAGGTTGCTGTATCTACCTTTTGCCAGCCGGAAAGGAGTTCTCCAGTTTCTGCATCTACCAGATACCAGGTAGAACCTACTGTCAGCCAGCTTACGGTACGGTCTTCCTGCTGATATACGGTGTGGTTTCCAAGAGATACGGTGCTGTCTGCATTCAGATAGTAGGTATGCGTTACCCCTTTTTCATCGACAACAGTCTGGAAACCTGCCTCTTTTACGCGGGTGCCGTCATCGCCAAACAGATATGTTTTATCTCCTACCTTCTGGGTCTTGCTCCAGATGGCATAGCCGTTTTCATCCGCATAGTAATCGTCTACGCTTCCATCATTAAATTCGAGTGTAACAAGTTCATTTCTTTTCAGTTCCGGTGCAAATACTTTTCCTTCACAGATACCCTGCTGCATCGAACCAAGTCCGTCTTTTGCAGGATCTTCCCCTTCTGTATCCAAGTAGTAGGTTCCGGTTTTTCCATCTTTATCCGTAAGTTCTACTTCACCGGTCAGCATGTAGCCGTTTTCATCAAACACATAACCGACACCGTCGATTTCTATTGGTCCGGTAGCAGCTACCACCTTATTATTCTCATCCAGAACTCCGTACTGAAACTGTTTCTTTCCATCTTTTTCAACGCTGTTCCAGCCTTCCTTCAGATTACTTACTTCCGGAGCCGGAGTTGCGCTCGGCGTCGGTGTCTCGGAAGGGGTCTCAGTTGGTGTTACGGTTGGTGTTGCGGTCGGTGCCTCGGTTGGAGCCGGAGTCTCACTCGGTGTAACCTCTGGGGTCTCAGTTGGCGCCGGAGTCGGAGTCGTTTCTTCGTCTTCGGCCTGAGCTACAGTATCACTTTCCGAATTTACCGGTAATGGACTGGTTTCTGTAGAAGCTGCATATGCACCGGCTGGTGTAACACTTACCATGACGCCAAGTACGGCTGCGGCCAGAAACTTTCTTTTCATTCTTATTCATCCTCCCATTTTTTTACTCTTATACAATTTATAGCTTACTACATTTTTCCATCTATTTCAAGTTATCCGCCGGTAAAATACCTTACAAATTTCTTATGGTTTTTTCCGGTTTTTCGGGCAGAAAAAACCTCCCGGCTCCGGTTTTCTTGCCGGATACAGGAGGTTTTTCATTTGTTTCTTTTTTATTCGTTTACGGTAGTAGATCCGTAGATTTCTGTCTGAAGTCTGGAAATGGTTGCCGAGAAATCCGGAACAAGCATCTCACCCTTGCTGGAGTACAGATCATCGTATGGTACACGGCTCTGTACAATCTCATAGGAGAGGATCGTCGGCAGCTCGCCGATCAGCGTCATCAGTGTAGACTGGTCGATGTTATGGGTGACACTCGGAAGAATGGTATCTGCCAGCGCGCTCAGTTCTGTTACGCTGGAAGATTTCATCTCCTGCATCATTTTGCTTAATACCTCTCTCTGGCGCTCGGTTCTCTGATAATCCGAGTTTCCGACGTAACGAATTCGTGCATATGCAACCGCCTGATAACCGTCCACGTGCTGATCGCCGCTTGACGTATACTGATGTGCGGATGCATCTGCATTGCGAAGCTTGCACATTTCGTTAATATAGTTGTTTGCCACACGTACCTCATCATCACTCGGGGAAAGCTCGATTCCGCCGACGGCATCAATGATATCGATCATGGAATCAAAGTCAACGCTTGCGTAGTTATCAATCGGCAGCTTGTAGTTGTCTTCAATGGTACGGACAACCAGCGGGCCGCCGCCGTATGCGCAGGCTGCGTTCAGCTTCTTTACACCGACATCCGGAATATTTGCATACAGGTCACGCATAAAGGATGTCATGTGAATCTGCTTTGTATCTTTGTTGACGGATAACAGAATCATGGAATCTGAGTTTCCATACCACGTTTTGTCACGACGGTCAACACCGATCAGCAGAATATTGTATACATTGCTGTTGTTTGGAAGTTCAATGTCCTGTGTCTCATTTAAAATCTCAGACTGCAGGGCATCCGTCTCCTCATCAGTCAACCCGGTACTTTCGGTCTCAACCTCTGTGGATTTATTGATCGTGATTTTATCGTCGCTTACGTAGTTACTCTTGCTGTAATAGTGATTGATTACAGCATAGACACCGACGAGCACAACCAGTACAACTACGAGAAGGATGGTGAGCACATTAACCCAGCCGAATTTCTTCTTTTTCTTTCCTGAGGAATGGCGTCTTTCCGGGATTTCATCCTCGTCATCATATTCTTTTCTCATAACGACCTCTTTCATTTTCTTATTTTCCGGTATTTTCCAGCCGGATATCGTTTATAATATAGTCAAAAAACGGACTGCTGTCAAGTGTGCAGTCCGTTTTGATTGATTTCCGTTTGCAGTTCTTTTTCCTACCGCTGCATTTTCTCCCACTGGTTCAGTGCAGCCTCAATGACTTTGTCCATATCGTAATACTTGTATTCTCCAAGTCTTCCGCCAAAGATAACCTTCTCTTCTTTTTCCGCAAGTGCGGCATATTTCTGATAAAGTTCCTGGTTTCTGGCATCATTCACCGGGTAGTACGGCTCCATCCCCTCTTTCCAGTCGGTGGAATACTCTCTGGAAATGACGGTCTTTTTCTGGGTTCCGAATTCGAAATGCTTGTGTTCGATCACACGCGTATACGGTGTCTCCCGATCGGTGTAGTTTACTACAGCTACGCCCTGATAATTGTCGGTATCCAGCACTTCTGTTTCAAAGCGCACCGTACGGTATTCCAGCTTGCCAAGTGCATAATCGTAAAACGCATCAATCGCTCCGGTGTAAATCACCGTCTCACCCATCGCCAGGTACTTTTCTTTATTTTCCAGAAAATCAACACCTATCTGTACATCCGCTTTTTCAAAAAGCCGCTCTGTCAGAACGTTATAGCCTCCAATCGGAATTCTGATAAAGGTCATTGAAATAGTTGTTGTCATACGTAAAGCGCACCGGAGCAGTTTGATGATAAAGCTCGGCAGCTCACTTGCCAGTCTCTTCCCCACTTCTTTTCTGTATAACCCTTAACCAGCTTTTCATAAATATCTTTTCCAACCAGTTTGATCGCCTGCTCTTCCAGATTTTTCGGCTCTCCCGGAACAGCTTTTCTCTGCTCTTCGATGATTGTTTTCGCCTCTTCCGGTGTGCGGATTCCCCACATTTTACTGAAGGTATTCATATTGAACGGCATATTATAAATTTCGCTTTGTAGTTGGCAATCGGCGAGTTTGTATAACGGTTGAATTCTGCCAGCGAATTGACAAACTGCCACACCTCTTTATTCGAAGTATGGAAAATATGCGCTCCATACTTGTGTACATGAATTCCCTCGATTTCTTCGCAGTAAATATTTCCGCCTGTATGATCTCTTCGTTCCAGTACAAGACAGCTTTTCCCTGCCTGACCGGCAAGATAAGCAATCACTCCGGAATACAGACCGGCGCCAACCAGAACATAATCATATTTCTTCATTGTTCTTTCTCCTTACAGTTCTTCCCCAAGTCCCGTCCGGATGGAATTGACAAGGAACTGCAGAGCTTCCTCCTCGTCCTCTCCCTCGCAGAACAGCTCAATTTCGTCTCCGCATTTGACGCATGCGCCAAGGACGCTTAAGACGCTCTTTGCATTTGCTGTATTTCCATCTCCGTAGTGGAATGTAATAGATGATTTAAACTGCATCGCCTGTTTGCACAGGGTTCCGGCCGGGCGAAGATGAAGGCCGGTTGGATTTTTCACGGTCACTTTTCCGCTTACCATTGGTTTCCCTCCTAATTTGTTCCTGTCGTTTTATTTGCTACTGCTTTTTCTTTGATATGAATCGTTGTCTTGACACTGTCTACGAGCTCATAGCCATCCGGCAGTGTGATTTTTACCGGTACCTCGTAATCCCCGACACCCATTCCATTCAGATCTATGGATGCGTTGATCTGGGAAGTATCTAATTTGGCCAGATTTTTGTCCGATGCTTTAATGCGGATTGCAAGCTGTGTCTGATCATACAGAACGGTATAAGTGGACTGAAGATTGCCCGTCTCGATCTGATCGACATCAAGTTCAAATTCCCTGCTCTCATTCGGCATAACCGTTACGTGAACGGTAACGGATGCAGACGAACTGGAGGATACTTTCAGATCTGTCACATCGGCGAGAACATCGCTTAAGTCAACCGTCGTCTCCACATCGGAGCGCTGTCCTGCAACGGAGGTATAGTCTTCCGGAATTTCAATCGTATTGCCTTCATCCGCCAGCTTTGCAAGTGCCTCCTCGGATCCGACAACGGTGATTTCCTCCGGTGTGGTATAGATATTTTTAATCTGATAGCCGTCTGCCGGAGTTCCGCTGTACAGTGCACTCAGCTTAATACCGGATACACGGCGCCACAGTTCAATATCCACATCCACCTGCGGGGAGCCGCTGTCGAAATTCAAAAATTCCATCTGGGATTCCGGCATCTCATCCTGGTTTTTATCAATAATCATCAGATCCGCCGTGACGGTTCCGGAATTCCGCATATTGGTTACATCTACTTTTGCCACCACACTGCTGATCTTATTGATCAGGGACGTCGGGCCGGAAATGGTGATGCTCTCCGGATCGGAAGTCATCGTTCCCACTTCGTAATCTTTTGCCGGTTTCGTATTTCCTGCGTCAATTGTGATCGGGAATTTTTCGCTGTCCACATCCTCGATTTCCACAGGGATCGTTGCTGTCACTGTGCTCAGTTTTTCCTGTTTTACCATGGAGCACGCTGCCTTGATCGGCACATAAACCGGGTTTGTATCCATCGTCACAATCTGGGTCAGATCGGCCGTGACAGTGATATCCGATGCTTTCAGCCGGCTGACAACCGAGTTGTTGTCCGTGACAGTAACCGTGACCGTCTGGTATTCCTCCGCAATCTGGTATGTTTTCTTTCCGGCTGCGATGTAGGCTTCATTGGTCACCTGCACGGGGACATCAAAGCGCTCTTTCACAATCGGGTCATTCACACTGACCACAACGTACCAGATTACAATGGCAATCAGGATAGAAAGAATTTTCAAAGGGAGATTGTTCAGAAGCTTTTTCAGAATTTTCTTTTTCATTTCTTCTCTCCCTCCACTTTCTGACGCATTCCACGGATATGCCATCCTTCTTCTCTTCCGGTTTTTTCGCGAGCTTCTGGATTTTGTGAAGCTGCTCCCGAAGGTCGCTCGGTGTTACTGCCGTGTGGAGTTCTCCGCCGGAAGCATACGACACATTTCCGGTTTCCTCGGAGACAATAATCGTAAAGGAATCCGTCACCTCACTGATGCCGACACCTGCACGGTGGCGTGTTCCAAGATTCTTGTTCAGATCCATGTTGTCGGACAGCGGCAGGTAACATGTTGCTGCCGTGACACGGTTGTTCCGTACAATCACGGCTCCGTCGTGCAGCGGCGTATTGTGTTCGAAAATATTGATCAGCAGCTGGCTGGTCAGAACGCCGTCAATCGGGATTCCGGTCTTTTCATATTCCTCCAGGGTGATAGTCTTTTCGATGACGATCAGCGCTCCGGTCTTTACTTCTCCCATTTCAAAACTGGCCCTTACCAGTTCATTGATGGTTTTGTCACTGAACCGTTCATTTTCCTCCTGGCCGCTCGCAAAAGAAATGGCAGACAGCGGATTCTTTTCTCCAATCTGCTCGACCACTCTTCGAAGCTCCGGCTGAAAGATAATTACAACCGCTGTGATCGCCGCCCCGCCGATGTTTCCGAACAGCCACAGAATCGTCTGCATTTTCAGCACGTTTGCAATGATGACAAAGACACCAATCAGAAAAATACCTTTCATCAGCGTATAGGCCTTTGTATTCTGCAGCCAGCGGATCAGGTGATAGACGAAAAATGCAATGAGCAGAATCTGCACAATATCAATCAGTTCAATTTGTTTTGGCAGCCCGTAGTCTGCCGTTCTTGTGACAATCCAGTTCCACACGCCACGCACACTGTCACTTCCTTTCTTTTCCCCCGGCCGGTTTTCTTCTGATTTTCAAAATTCTTTTAAAGATCCTTTAAGGTGTCCTCCAGCATGCTCTTATAATCCACATCCTGATAATCGCCCTCGTCCAGCGGCGGAATTTCTTCTTCCTGAATTTCTTCTGTTTCGTTTATTTCTTCTGTTTCGTTTATTTCTTCTATTTCTTCTTTTTCCTCGATCTCATCAAGATCCCTGCTGTTCCCGGATTCTTCTGTATGTCCAAGATTTGCCAGAGCATCGAGTTCCTCGTCTGTCAGATCCGGTTCTTTTTTCTTTTCATTCCGAATATAAGTCACACGGCGCTGTGCCTTTGTCACATTGAATTTTGGAACGGCTTTTACGTAGTAATAATAATCGTCGTCATCATATTCCAGGTATTCTGTCCGGGTGTAGTCTGCACCGAACAGGAAAAACTCCAGAACAAATCCAACCAGACAGCCGGCCGCCGCCCCGATCAGAACCATCGGGAGTGCAATCTGTACATCCAGTGCCAGGCTTCCGGCAATCATAATAACCGCATAGGCAACCGAACCTGCCACAATGGAAATCTGCCATGCATAATCCGCACTGCTGTGGCGGATTGCATTGACAAGAAGTACGGTCAGTGCGCAGGCGATCAGAACCAGCAGCATTTCCTCATTGCGGAAGAGGCCGTTGAAAAATTCCTGTACGACTGCCGTGATCTCCGGTGCTTCCGCCGCATGAAGCAGCGGCTCCATTTTCCGTGAATCATGTCGCACATATAGTAGACAACGACACCGCAGGCTGCTGAAAATGCAGAGAGCGGCGTGCCGGCAAGACCATAGGCAACCGGAACGGCAGATGGCACGTGAAGCCAGAATGCGAGCGGTGTCAAAAGGAGTGCCGGAGCATCCTTCGGCACAAAACGAAGATATAGAAACCAGAGCACCAGCAGAACCAGCGCCGCAAGACCCGCGATTACCATGTGAAGTGCAAAGCAGTGGCCGATGATCACCAGCATTGCAAGGAAAACCATTCCATTCAATGGCAGGATGGCGCAGATCAGCGACAGAATCAATACCACATACATGCTGTTCAGCATCTTCAGATAGCCGAGATTGGAATTAATACCACGAAATACAGCAAGAGCGAGCAGAAATTTCACAATCGGAAGTACGATTCCGCTGCAGGAGCCGTAAAACTCTTTTAATTTTTCTTTCAGTTCAATCAATACTGTCATGTTTCCTTCCTCCTGCGCCCGGATTTCTTCCCGCTTTTTTCCTGTTCCTCATATATGTTCTGCAGGTCATCCAGCTCTTTTCCATACCATTTCAGCTTTTTCTGTGCTCCCTGGTAACGGATCGTGCTGATCACATACACGGCAATGGAATAGACTGCCAGAAAACACAGATAGGACGCGATCAGACACCCTGCTGCAAACTGCAGGTCGATTGTGTCTATCTCGTCCACCAACCATTCAATATGATATAAGACTGCAACCGCAAGTACCAGAATGTATCCGATGGAAGCCAGAAAAAAATTTTTCAGAAGCTCTTTTCCGATGTAATCACTCCGAAAATAGCGGCCGATTCGTAAGGTCATTTTTTTCATTCTTTTTTTTCGTAAAAAGCCAAGTTTTGTCATTCT
>ENA-OQMZ01000675-OQMZ01000675.1-human-gut-metagenome-genome-assembly--contig:-NODE-675-length-14049-cov-1.641000_pt1 | contig 14049 bp, 15 predicted proteins | sample MGYA00242621_ERZ504862 | MGnify/ENA primary metagenome ERZ504862 (study PRJEB26092, sample SAMD00036393) | human gut metagenome | host: Homo sapiens | study: EMG produced TPA metagenomics assembly of... | reverse complement strand
TTGAAGATTTTCTCACAGACGATAAGAATGGAATCAACTGGATAAAAATTGGCGATACAGAAAAAGACGGCAAATACATTTTTGCATACAAAAGAAAAAATTAAAGCCGCCGGACTTTCTAAGACCAGATATGTCCATAGCGGAGATTTCTTATTGACCAATTCGATGAGTTTCGGACGACCGTATATTCTGAAAACCGATGGATGTATTCATGACGGTTGGCTGGTAATTGGCAATATTAAAACTGTGTTTAGTCAAGACTATCTTTACTATGCTCTCAGCTCGGGGTTCATGTATACAACGCTTAGCCTATTGGCGGCTGGCTCAACAGTAAAAAACTTAAAATCCGATACTGTGCGTTCTGTGCTTTTCCCGATTCCACCACTTAACGAACAAGAAAGATTAGCTTGTCGTTTGGAAGAACTCATTAGCTTTGTCGATTCCATAAATGCTGACGAGGATAAGCTTGTAAGAATTATCGAGCAAACAAAATCCAAAATCCTCGACCTTGCTATTCGAGGAAAGCTTGTACCTCAAGACCCGAATGATGAGCCTGCTTCTGTTCTTCTGGAACGCATCCGTGCAGAGAAAGAAGAGCTAATCAAACAGGGCAAAATCAAGCGTGATAAGAAGGAATCTGTCATCTTCAAAGGTGAGGATAACTCTTATTATGGAATACATTTGCCAGATGGTTGGGACTGGGCATCTCTAAGAGAAATCGCACTTTCGATTAGTGATGGTTCTCATAATCCACCACCAGATAACGGTAGTGGCATCCCATTGTTAAGTGCTGTAAATATAAATGATAATTCTATTTTAATGAATGAAATATCACGATGGATTACAAACGAAGAATGGAAAATTGAAAATCAACGTACTAATATTGAAGTTGGCGATGTATTGCTTACCATTGTTGGCAGTATTGGTCGAAGTGCAGTAGTTCAGAACAGCAATCATTTTGCATTACAAAGGAGTGTTGCAGTTATTAAACCATGCTTAATAAATCCTTTATATTTGATGCACATTGTCCAATCTCCTCAAATTCAAAAATGGCTCACCGACAATAGTAAAGGAACAGCTCAAAAAGGAATATATCTTAATGCACTTTCTCTTATGATTATTCCAATCCCACCATTAGCAGAGCAAGCAAGAATTGTCGAGCAAATACATATTGCATATAAACAACTTGATTTGATTTCAAATGCATTACTTTAGAAAACAGCCGCCCTCATTTGAGGGCGACTGTACTTTTACCATGTTACAATTTTATCTACAAGAGCCTGTTGTTCACTGGCAGTTCTACGAAGATAAATGCGGGTCGTTTCAATGCTTTCATGCCCCATCAGATCGGCAAGCAGAGCAATATCATTATACTTCTCAAGAAAGTTCTTTGCATATCTATGGCGGAATGAGTGCGGATAAACCACCTTTTTATCAAGACCATATTTATCTGCATAATTTTTAAGCTGTTGTGAAATACCACGGGTAGTAATTCTGTTACCGTAACGATTAAGAAACAGATAGCCGGAGGAACGATTTGTTTCCTTCAACCATTCGATGGTCTCCGATCTTAACTTTTTCGGTATGTAGAGTCTCCGCAGTTTACCTCCTTTGGTATACAGATCAAAATACCCGAGCTCAACATGCTCAATTTTGATCTGGATAAGTTCACTGACCCGGGCACCGGTGGCAGCCAGATACCAGACCACAAAGTACCATTCCGTGTTACCATCCTTTTGAGTTGCTTCTTCAAGAAGTTGTAATCAGCATTGCTGATCACGTTCTCAAGAAAGTTCTTCTGCTGAACCTTTACAGCCTTCAGCTGTAGCTTGTCTTTTCCCAAATAAGTCAGATACTTGTTGATGGCCTGAATGCGAAGATTCACTGTCTTGGGTTTGTAAAACTCCATCAGATATCCTTTGTAGGCTAACAGATTTTCCTTACTGATGCATCATAGTAGGCGTGGTAATATTCCACCGTCCACAAATACGATGTGATCGTATTTTCGGAAAGATTGCTCTTTCTCAGATGTTCTTCAAATGTGCCTTGCTGCTTCATAATAATCGGCCTCCTTATAATATTTTTTTGCGGTTTTCCGCACAAATATTATAAAGGGAATATGTGACTTTCTCTTATTATGAGAAGCTACCTAACGGGAAGGTAAATTGCATTGATGAGCAACTTCCTTTTGAACTTCCTGACGGTTGGAAATGGTGCAATTTATCAATGATTGGCACAACAAATATTGGTCTTACATATCATCCTGCCGATATTGATACTCAAGGCATCATAGTTTTACGTTCATGCAATATTGTAAATGATGAAATCAATCTTACCGATTTAGTGCATGTAAAGACTTCAATCAGAGAAAATCAATTTGTTAAAAAAGATGATATTTTAATATGTGCTAGAAATGGCAGTTGTTCTCTTGTAGGAAAATGTGCTTTAATTCCTGAATTTGATGAAAAAGTATCATTTGGAGCTTTTATGGCAGTATACAGAACACCATGTTTTAATTATATTGTACATTTTCTACGTTCCAACTTCTTTAGAAGTGTATTTGATGACAGTAATTCTACGGCAATCAATCAGCTTACTCAAGATATGCTTAAACGGGCTGTTGTTCCACTCCCATCGTTAGAAGAGCAGTTAAGAATAGTAGATAAAACAACTGAATTGTTTAAAAGATTAAATTGTATCGAAGAGAGTCTCAGCTGAGACTCTCTTGATATTCTCTATCATTAGATAAAATATCTTTTACCTTGAGAGATATTGCCTGTTGTTCATTGATTGGAGGAACTGGATACAACCAATATTCAATGTTATCTTTGCTTATAGAGGGAGAATTATCCCCCTTTATGAATTGATTAAGACCATTAACAACATATCTAGAAATCATCAAAAAAACATAAAGTCCGGTTTGAACATCCCATTAGAATTACAAATATAAAAGCCAGTCGAAGCAATACAATCGCTATGTTTTTCTTCTATAAGGCTACGTTTTCAAGATATGGTCTTACCAATGAAAAAGTACACTTCCGTTTTTTATTGCTCTGCTCGCACGGCTTGGGGCTTTTGTTACAGGTAAATGTTTTGGCTCTTTAATGCAATGTTTTTTATTATCTATTGCGTCAATATCTATATAATCAAAGAAATCTCCCTGTGGCTTTGTATTTTCCATTCCATCAAAACAGATATAACCACGACACCATATCCATCCTTGCGGTAAATCAAATGGTATTTCATCATTTATATTTCTGACTTCTTTGCCAACCTTCTCATAATAAGAGTTATCCTCACCTTTGAAGATGACAGATTCCTTCTTATCACGCTTGATTTTGCCTGTTTGATTAGCTCTTCTTTCTCTGCACGGATGCGTTCCAGAAGAACAGAAGCAGGCTCATCATTCGGGTCTTGAGGTACAAGCTTTCCTCGAATAGCAAGGTCGAGGATTTTTTGTTTTAGTAAAAAGTATTAGCTGACGCAGCTCATCCTCACTGCTCTGAATACACTTATGTGCCGCAGACTACAATCAAGATGTGCAATTATACGGTACATTTCTTTTAGTGGTGGAATTGGAATAAGAAAGTTTGCGAGGCTGGATAAGCTTAAATTGGCTCTGGCAACATTAACTTGATTAGCAAACATCAGATTAACACAGTAGTCGCTGTTTAAGCACTTTACAACATAGGACACCATATCTATGGCTATCAAACGAATGATTGCAACTGCCTGATTCGTGTTGGCAGAATCTACTAATGTATATTCGCACGTTCTTCCAATAGAAGCACCAACGATATTAGTTAGAATATCATGGGTTTCTAATATTGAGCGTGGTTGGATCTCATTGATCTTCTCGGGCAAGAATTTTGGAGATTCAAGCAGAAGTGTTTCAACTCCGACATTTTCACTTGTTATAAACATTATACCTGATGATGTATAATCTACTCCTTGCCATTTAGGTGATGCCCCCTTAGTAATAATTGCTGTTAAGGATACTAATCTACTCCAACACCACCCCTCCGGCAGCTCAAACGGTATCTCATCCTCAATGCATTTCACAGTTCCATCCTGAAACTTCTCATAATGCAAATTATCAGAAAATAAATATAAAAATCTGCGATGAAACATAATAAATCTACACTGCTATCCATAAAATCAATTCTACGATAAAAACATACCGTCTAGACAGCCACTTTTTAAGCTATCATTTGAAAGACATACAATATATAGGCTCAAATGGTGAAAGTGCCCATTTGGCTCTATTATTGTATGAATTATAGAGCCGGCATAAAAATATTTTTTTAACAACAATTATTTTCTAGTGTGACAGGAGATGAAAATGAATATTCACAAAAATAAGATGCTATGGTATAATACAAGGTACTGTATTAGGGCTTCTTATGAGAGGCGCTGAAATATGGGAAAAGATTTAAAAGGTTACAAGAATGAAATCAGTATCGTTTTATACTACAGACCGGATTGCGAACAGGCGAATTGGTAGGATTGAAATCTAAGGATTTATAGGAGGAATATAGAAAGATGAAACTTGGAATCGTAGGATTACCGAACGTAGGAAAAAGTACACTGTTTAACTCACTGACAAAGGCCGGTGCAGAATCTGCAAACTATCCATTCTGTACAATTGACCCGAATGTCGGTGTCGTAACAGTTCCGGATAAGAGACTGGATGTGCTTGGAGAGATGTATCATACAAAGAAGATCATTCCAGCAGCAATTGAGTTTGTTGATATTGCAGGACTTGTGAAGGGAGCATCCAAAGGAGAAGGACTTGGAAACCAGTTCCTTGCCAATATCCGTGAGGTTGATGCAATCGTACATGTTGTAAGATGCTTCGAGAATACGAATATTGTGCATGTAGACGGAAGTATTAATCCGCTGCGTGACATTGAGACAATCAATCTTGAGCTGATTTTCTCAGATCTTGAGGTTCTTGAAAGAAGAATCTCCAAGACAGTGAAGCTTTCTAGAAATGATAAGATGGCGGCGAAAGAGCTGGATCTTCAGAACCGTTTGAAAGCACATCTGGAAGAGAATAAGATGGCAAAGAGCTTCGTGACAGAGGATGAGGATGAGCAGGCATGGCTTGCCGAGTACAACCTTCTGACAGCAAAACCTGTAATCTTTGCAGCAAATGTATCTGAGGATGATCTTGCTGATGATGGTGTGAACAATGAAGGTGTTAAAGCTGTTCGTGAGTATGCAAAAGAGGAAGACTGCGAAGTGTTCGTAGTATGCGCAGAGATTGAAGAAGAGATTTCTCAGTTAGATGACGATGAAAAATCAATGTTCCTTGAAGATCTTGGATTGGAAGAGTCCGGACTTGAGAAGCTGATCAAGGCAAGTTATCATCTTCTTGGACTGATCAGTTATCTGACAGCAGGGGAGCCGGAAGTTCGTGCATGGACAATCAAGAAGGGAACAAAGGCACCACAGGCAGCTGGTAAGATTCATACAGACTTTGAACGTGGATTTATCCGTGCGGAAGTAGTAAGTTATGATGATCTGATGGCATGCGGAACTCATGCGGCAGCAAAAGAAAAAGGATTAGTTCGTCTGGAAGGAAAAGACTATGTCGTTCAGGACGGAGATATCATGCTGTTCAGATTTAACGTTTAACAGATATAGGGAATATGCTTGAAAACCAGTTAGATTCATTGTTTTCTAATTGGAAAAGCAGTAAAAACAGGAATCAGGAACAACTGGATTTGTTCCTGATTTCTGTGGATATGAAAGGAAATAACATAATATGCATTACAATATCAGCTTTCCAAATTTAGGGATTTATCTGGATCATGTAGGAAAAAGCATCAGCATCTTTGGATTTTCAATTGCTTACTACGGCATGATTATCGGTGCGGCAATTTTGATTGGATTTTTGATTGCCACAGTGGAAGCAAAAAGAACAGGACAGAATCCGGAAGACTATCTGGATATGGGAATTGTCGGAGTAATTGCAGGAATTGCAGGCGCAAGAATCTATTATGTGATTTTCTCCTGGGATTTATATAAAGATAATCTTTTGTCTATCTTTAATCTCAGAGAAGGTGGTCTGGCAATTTATGGTGGCGTGATCGGAGCAGTGATCGCAGTTTTTGTGATGGCTGCTGTTAAGAAAAAATCACCATTTCAGATTTTGGATACAATCGCACTGGCACTTCTGAATGGTCAGATGCTTGGACGTTGGGGGAATTTCTTTAACAGGGAAGCATTTGGAGAATATACGGATTGTCTGTTTGCGATGAGGCTTCCGGTTGATGCAGTAAGGCCGGAAGATATCACAGAACTTATGCGTGAGAATATGCAGAGAATTGATGGAGTCAGTTATATCCAGGTACATCCGACATTTTTGTATGAATCATTATGGTGTGCCGGACTGCTTATTATATTGTTTCTGTATAGGAAACATAAGAAATATGAAGGTGAGCTCTTTCTTATGTACCTGTTTGGTTATGGGGCAGGACGCGTGTGGATCGAGAGGCTTAGAACGGATCAGCTTGTTCTTCCGGGGATCGGATTTCCGGTGTCAGAACTTCTGGCAGGTTGTCTGGTGATTATGACAGGAATTATGCTGATCTATTGCAGAAGACATTGCAGAAAAAAAAACGAGAAGAAAAAAGTGGATCAGTATGAGCCGGTGCCAACAAAGATCAAAGGGAAAAAACCACCGAAGTGGGATGACCGGTTGTTTAAGAATAGATAGAATAATAAGAAAAAAGTATAGTGATTCATAAGTCAGAAGAGTTAATGTTCAACAGAAAGTACTCTTCTGGCTTTTTCTATTTCTGCCTGTTTTAGTTAATAATCCCCAATACCAGCACTGATAACTATTCTCAAAACAATACTCTGTACACGAAAATATACAAAAGAGGATATTTATAACTCTAGACTTTTGTGACTTTTGGAGATATAATGAAACTACATGTGAATTAATTATACTTAACTCAGTGTAAAACCTATGTAACACCTAAGGAGGAATAAAAATGGCAAGAAAAATGAAGACCATGGACGGTAATCAGGCAGCAGCTCACGTTTCTTATGCATATACAGAAGTAGCAGCTATTTACCCGATTACGCCTTCATCCGTTATGCCGGAGCATATCGATGAGTGGGCTACTGAAGGAAGGGAGAACATTTTCGGACAGACTGTACAGGTTACAGAGATGCAGTCCGAGGCCGGAGCAGCAGGTGCTGTTCACGGATCATTAGCAGCAGGTGCTCTTACAACAACATTTACTGCTTCTCAGGGCTCCTTCTTATGATTCCTAACTTATATAAGGTTGCTGGTGAGCAGCTTCCGGGAGTATTCAACGTATCTGCCGTGCACTTGCAAGCCACGCACTGTCAATTTTTGGAGATCATTCTGACGTTTATGCCTGTCGTCAGACAGGAGCAGCTATGCTCTGTGAATCCAGCGTACAGGAAGTAATGGACCTTACTCCGGTTGCTCATTGTGCAGCACTTGAAGGAAAGATTCCATTCATCAACTTCTTTGATGGATTCAGAACATCACACGAGATTCAGAAAATCGAGACATGGGATTATGAAGATCTGAAAGACATGGTAAGCATGGAAGCAATCGACGAGTTCCGCGCACATGCACTTAACCCGAACCACCCATGCCAGAGAGGTTCAGCTCAGAACCCGGATATCTTCTTCCAGGCTAGAGAGGCTTGTAACCCATTCTATGATGCACTTCCGGGAATCGTTCAGAAGTACATGGATAAGGTTAATGAGAAGATCGGAACAGACTACAAACTGTTCAACTACTATGGAGCAGCAGATGCAGAGCACGTGATCGTAGCTATGGGATCTGTTTGTGACACGATCGAGGAGACAATCGATTACCTGACAGCTGCAGGAGAGAAAGTCGGAGTTGTTAAAGTTCGTCTTTACAGACCATTCAGCGCAGAAGCTCTGATCGATGCTATCCCGGATACAGTTAAGAAGATTTCTGTTCTTGACAGAACAAAAGAGCCAGGAGCACTTGGCGAGCCACTGTACCTGGATGTTGTTGCAGCACTTAAAGGATCTAAGTTCGATGCAGTTCCAGTTTACACAGGACGTTATGGACTTGGTTCTAAAGATACAACACCTGCTCAGATCGTTGCTGTATACCACAACGATGAGAAAGCTAAATTCACAATCGGTATTGAAGATGATGTTACACATCTTTCACTTGATGCTGGTAAGCCACTTGTTACAACACCAGAAGGAACAATCAACTGTAAGTTCTGGGGACTTGGAGCAGATGGTACTGTTGGAGCAAACAAGAACTCCATCAAGATCATTGGTGATAACACAGACATGTATGCACAGGCTTACTTTGATTATGACTCTAAGAAGTCCGGTGGTGTTACAATGTCTCACCTTCGCTTTGGTAAGAAACCGATTAAGTCAACATACCTGATTCACCAGGCTAACTTTGTAGCATGCCATAACCCATCTTATGTAAATAAGTACAACATGGTACAGGAGCTGGTTGACGGAGGAACATTCCTTCTGAACTGCCCATGGGATATGGAAGGACTTGAGGAGCATCTTCCGGGACAGGTGAAAGCTTATATTGCTAACCACGGAATTAAATTCTACACAATCGATGGTATCAAGATCGGTAAAGAGATCGGACTTGGCGGACGTATCAATACAGTTCTTCAGTCTGCATTCTTCAAACTTGCAGCTATCATTCCGGAAGAAGAGGCTATTGACTTATGAAAGCAGCTGCTAAGGTACTTACGGAAGAAAAGGTGACAAGATCGTACAGATGAACTACGATGCAATCGACGCAGGTGCTAAACAGGTTGTAGAAGTAGAAGTTCCAGAAAGCTGGAAAGATGCAGCTGACGAAGGTCTTGCTACACCACACATCGCAGATGGCGGAAGAGCTGATGCGATTGCATTTGCTAAGAACATTCAGGCAAAAGTTAATGCTCAGGAAGGAAATACACTCCCTGTATCTGCATTTAATGATTATATTGATGGATCTACACCATCAGGAACATCTGCATACGAGAAACGTGGTATCGCAGTAGATATTCCGGTTTGGAATCCAGATCAGTGTATCCAGTGTAACCGTTGTGCATATGTATGTCCGCACGCAGTTATCCGTCCGGTAGCTCTGACAGAGGAAGAAGTTGCTCAGGCTCCAGAAGGACTTAAGACACTTGATATGATCGGAATGCCGGGAATGAAGTTCACAATGACAGTATCCGCTTACGACTGTACAGGATGTGGATCTTGTGTGAATGTCTGCCCGGGCAAGAAGAATAAAGAGACAGGCGAAGTTGAGAAGGCTCTTACAATGGCTAACATGGAAGCTAATGCAGGAGAGCAGACATTCTTCGACTTTGGTAGAGAGATTCCGGTTAAACCAGAAGTTGTTGCTAAATTCAAAGAGACAACAGTTAAGGGAAGCCAGTTCAAACAGCCACTCCTTGAGTTCTCAGGAGCTTGTGCAGGATGTGGTGAGACACCATACGCTAAGCTGATCACACAGCTCTTTGGTGACAGAATGTACATTGCAAATGCTACAGGATGTTCCTCTATCTGGGTAACTCTTCACCATCTACACCATACACAACAAACGCTAAGGGACAGGGACCTGCATGGTCAAACTCTCTGTTCGAGGATAACGCAGAGTTCGGTTATGGTATGCTTCTTGCACAGCGTGCGATCCGTGGCGGTCTGAAAGAGAAGATCGAAGACCTTGTAGCTAACGGAACAAACGAGGATGTTAAGGCAGCTGGTCAGGAATGGCTGGATACTTATGCTGTAGGCGCAACAAACGGTGCAGCTACAGAGAAACTCGTTGCAGCTCTTGAGGCTTGCGGATGTGACAAGGCTAACGAGATCCTTGCACAGAAAGACTTCCTCTCCAAGAAATCCCAGTGGATCTTCGGTGGTGACGGATGGGCTTACGATATCGGATTCGGTGGTGTTGACCATGTTCTCGCAAGCGGACGTGACATCAACGTTATGGTATTCGATACAGAGGTTTACTCCAACACAGGCGGACAGTCTTCCAAATCTACACCGACAGGTGCGATCGCTCAGTTCGCAGCAGGCGGAAAAGAGACTAAGAAGAAAGATATGGCATCTATCGCAATGAGCTATGGCTATGTATATGTAGCACAGATCTCCATGGGTGCTGACTTCAACCAGACTGTAAAAGCAATCGCAGAGGCAGAGGCATATCCGGGACCATCCCTGATCATTGCTTATGCTCCATGTATCAACCATGGTATCAAGAAAGGTATGAGCAAAGCTCAGACAGAGGAAGAGCTGGCAGTTAAGTGCGGATATTGGCACAACTTCAGATTCAACCCGGCTGCTGAGAACAAGTTCAGCCTTGATTCCAAGACACCGGATATGGAGAACTATATGGACTTCCTGAACGGTGAGGTTCGTTACAATTCTCTGCAGCGTCAGAATCCTGAGAAAGCTGCAAGACTGTTTGCTAAGAACGAGTCTGAGGCTCAGGCTAGATATGAGTATCTGCAGAAACTTATCACTCTTTACGGAGCAGATAAGAAAGAAGACTAATTATTGATCAATAGTTGCTGTTTATACAGTGTGCTTGCTGATTAAGCATTAGGTGACAGGCCTGCGGTGTTTAGCGCACCGCAGGCCTTTTTCATATACAGGAGAGACATACATGAAAAGAGTTTTTTCGAAGGAGAAATCCCGGAAAGAAAAAAAAGCAGATTTTTATATTCTGTATACGATTGTTTTTGCAGCGATCTCGCTGTTTATTTACAGTTGTTTTTATTTCAATGGAAAATCCCTGATCTGGAGTCATGATGGTGTTCCGCAGCACATCAATGCACTTGCCTATTATGGAAAATATTTGCGGAATGTTCTGCAGACGCTGATGACGGAGCATAATCTTTCCCTTCCTATGTGGGATATGCATATCGGATACGGTTCCGATATCCTTACGACACTTCATTATTATGTGATCGGCGATCCGCTGACCTTACTGTCCGTTTTTGTACCGGAAAAGGATACAGAGATCTTATATGAGCTCCTGATCTTTCTCCGTATTTATCTGTCGGGTATCACATTCAGTATTTACTGTTTTACCGCAAAAATCCCAAACAGGCCACATTCCTTGGAAGCCTTGTTTATATTTTTGCAGGGTGGACCATTTATGCGTCCATGAAGCATCCATATTTTTCCAATCCCATGATCTATCTGCCGCTGGTCCTTATGGGAATTGAAAAGATTTACAAAAAAGAAAAGCCACACCTTTTTATCTGTGCGACGGCTGTAGCGGCAATGTCTAATTTTTATTTCTTTTATTATGATTCAGTATCTTTATGGTGTTGTATGTCAGCTTTCCGGTATTTTGGAATATTCCGCAGGCGTTCAGTAAAAGATGTATTTCAGTGGTTCCTGAAATTTGCAGGCTTTTATCTGGTTGCATCTTATGATCGCTGCACTGATCTTTTTACCTGTGGTCATGACTCTGTTTGGAACAGAGCGCTTTCAGGCGCAGAATTATGTGCCGCTGTTATATGACCGCATTTACTACGAAAAATATCTCGGCTGCCTGATCGGCGAAAATATGATCCAGTGGGGCGTTGCTGGATATTCCGCAGTCGCAATGGCAGGCGTGTTTGTGATCTTTTCCAAAAAGAAAAAATATACGGGACTGAAGCTGGGCTTTGTGCTTCTGAACCTGTTTTTGCTGATCCCCTTTACAGGTCATGTACTGAACGGATTTTCATACGTGTCCAATCGATGGATCTGGGCATATGGAATGCTGATCGCATATATCCTGGTACAGGCATATCCTGAACTGTTTACTCTGGGTATCAGGGAAAAAACGACGGATATTTGTGATGCTGCTGATATATGGCGGGTTGGCACTGTTTTCGGAATCTGCCCGCACGGAACGCAATATTATGGCACTGATGATGCTGGTCCTGGCTGTGTTTACCGTGGTTTCCTACGGAAACGTATTTACACAGGGAAAATATCTCTGCGGAATGATCGTCGCAGTGCTTGTGACAAGCATCCTTCTGAATGTTTCATACCAGTATTCTTACGAAAAAGATTATCTGTCAGAATTTGAGGAAAAGGATCAGGCGCTGGAGAAGCTTCAGGCCGGACCGGACAAAGCAATCCGGTCAATGGATGATTCAGCGGTTACCAGATACGACCAGTACAAAACGGCTCTTATGTAAACACTGCCATGTATATGGGAACCAATAGTACCTCCTATTATTTCAGTGTGGCCAATGGAAATATCAGCCGTTCTTTGATGAGATGTATCTGAATACCCCCTGGGATTATCATTACAGCAGCCTGGACGGACGGAGTATCCTGGATCGTCTTGCCTCCGTGAAATATTTTACCATCAAAAAAAGCGGATATGGGTATCTGCCATACGGCTATGACAGTGAAGCAGCAGTCACAAAAAAATACAGGATCTACGAAGACGAGGATTCCCTTCCCATTGGTTATACCTATGATTCCTGGATCCCCAGAGAAAAGTATGAAAAGCTTTCCGTGACCGAAAAGCAGCAGGCGCTCCTGCAGGGGGCAGTCCTTGAGGACAGCAGTCTTTCTGAGACAGATCTGACCTTTGATGATAAGAAAGCAGATTTTACACTGGAAGCAGGAAAAGGCTGTAAGATCAAAGACGGAAAGATCATTGTGACCAAAGAAGGAGCGACCGTACAGATCGGATATCAGGGAGAACCAGAGGCAGAGGTTTATCTTGTGGACAAAAAATCTGGATTTTAATGCCTATTCTCCACGTGCAGTGGTCAGTGATAAAAATGGGATTCCATGACAGAATATGAGAAGAATACAGTACGTTATGAAGACAATAACTGGCGCTACTGGAAAGAAAGCAAGGAATCAGCAGTGGATGTTTCGCTGGGATCCGTGGACAAGACTATCCGGATCTTTACAGATAAATACAACGGCTACAGCGGAAGACATAATTTTCTTCTGAATATGGGATATAAAAACTATTCTGCAGGAACTATGACACTGACATTCTCTATGCCGGGAGAATATACCTTTGATGATCTGTATGTGGTATGTCAGCCTATGTTTTCTGTTGAAGAACAGACAGAGGAGCTTGGAAAAGAAGCTCTTCAGAATATCAAAATGGAGACAAATTGCATTCGTGGAGATATCACAACCACTTCCGATAAGATCCTGGTATTTTCCATTCCCTACAGCGCAGGCTTTACCGCCTATGTAGATGGAGAAAAAACAGAACTTGTGAAGGCAAACAGTATGTATATGGGACTGGAATTAAAAAAAGGCAGGCATACGATCACGCTCAGATACTGTACACCGTATATTGTGCCCGGAATGATACTGACGGTGATCGGCCTTATCCTGTTTGCCGGGATCGTAATATCTTACCGGCACCGGGGAAAACAAAAAGAAAGGGGAAAACAGGAGAAATGAGCGATTATCGGTAGTTTTGCCTGCCTGTAACGAGGAACCGATGCTGGAGAAAACCTGCCGGACTCTCAGAGACTCCTGGGGCAGGCCGGGATCCTTTATGAACTGATCCTGGTAGATGACGGTTCCTCTGACGGACTGGGCAGCGATAGAAAAGTATCCGGAGAAGATAAAAATGTGACAGGTGTGCATTTTTCCAGAAATTTCGGAAAAGAAGCAGCAATTATGGCCGGCCTTGCACAGGCCTGCGGAGATGCGGTGGCTGTGATGGACTGTGACCTGCAGCATCCGCCGGAGATCCTCCTGGAAATGTACCGGCTCTGGAAGCAGGGCTACGAGGTTGTGGAGGGTATCAAGAAAAAACGTGGAAAAGAAACTCTTTTTCACAGAAAAAGTGCCGGATTTTTCTATCGGATCATGTCCCGTGCCACCGGCTTTGATATGGAAAATGCTTCTGATTTCAAGCTGCTGGACAGGAAAGCGGTGGAGAGTGTTCTCGCCATGCCTGAACGGATGCATGTTTTCCGGGCGGCATCGTCCTGGATAGGCTTCAAAAGCATCTCCGTACCTTTTGAGGTGCAGGACGCGTTGAGGCAGGAG
>ENA-OQMZ01000674-OQMZ01000674.1-human-gut-metagenome-genome-assembly--contig:-NODE-674-length-14066-cov-1.448382_pt1 | contig 14066 bp, 13 predicted proteins | sample MGYA00242621_ERZ504862 | MGnify/ENA primary metagenome ERZ504862 (study PRJEB26092, sample SAMD00036393) | human gut metagenome | host: Homo sapiens | study: EMG produced TPA metagenomics assembly of... | reverse complement strand
GAAGTGATGACAGCTGCGTCCAAGAATCCATAAAGAAGATTTATTAGAAAATGAATTAACAAATTATATCGCACAATTGGCAAAAGTAAGAGCTGGATCACCAGCTTTAAAATACGGTGATTACTTACAATTAGCGATCGCACCAGATGTTCTTGTATTCCAGAGAAGAACGAATGAAGACCGCATCATTTTTGCAATGAACTGTGGTGATGGCGAATTTACAGCACATTTTGATGCTCAGGCAGGATGCGGGATTGATCTGATCACAGGAGATTCCGTTGATTTTGGAGGGGGACTTACGATCCAAGGAAAAACAGCAATGATAATTCGAACAGAAGAGGTATCCCTTCCTTGACTTTTATGTTAAAAACATATAAAATTAAATGAGTGTGAATACACAAAAAATTGAATAAGGAGGAAACCTGTGGTTGGTATTATTATAGCCATTATCGCAACTCTGGTTATCGCAGTTCCGGTATCTGCCTATGTAGCGAATACAAGAAGCAAGAAGGCAATGGAAATTACGATCGGGAATGCAGAAGATAAAGCAAGAGAGATTATAGATGAAGCAATCAAAGCAGCAGATGCGAAGAAACGTGAAGCTTCTTTGGAAGTAAAAGAAGAAACTATAAAAGCGAGACATGACTTCGAAAAAGAGACAAAAGAACGCAGGGCAGAACTGCAGAAGTATGAGCAGAGAGTTCTTTCTAAGGAAGAGACTGTCGAGAAGAAAGCAACCGTGTTGGAACGCAAAGAACAGTCATTAACAGCCAAAGAAAAGAACATCGATACAGAGAAAGCTCAGTTGCAGGAACTGCAGGCAAAACATCTACAGGAACTGGAAAGAATTTCTGGGTTGACCTCTGATCAGGCAAAAGAGCAATTATTATCAGCAGTAAAAGAAGATGTGAAACACGAGACAGCAATGTATGTCAAAGAAATGGAGACAAGAGCGAAAGAAGATGCCCGAAAGAAAGCCAAGGAATATGTGGTAACTGCAATTCAGAAGTGTGCAGTTGATCATGTGGCAGAGACAACGATTTCGCTGGTACAGCTTCCAAACGATGAGATGAAAGGAAGGATCATCGGTCGTGAAGGACGTAATATCCGTTCCATTGAGAATGCTACGGGAGTTGAATTGATCATCGATGATACACCGGAAGCTGTTGTACTGTCAAGCTTTAATCCGGTTCGACGCGAGATCGCAAGAATCGCTTTAGAGAAATTGATCGTGGATGGAAGAATCCATCCAGCACGCATCGAGGAGATGGTTGAGAAAGCTACAAAAGAAGTCGAAACTATGATGCGCGAAGAAGGGGAAGCAGCAACATTAGAACTTGGGGTTCATGGAATCCATCCAGAACTTGTCAGACTTCTTGGAAGAATGAAGTTCCGTACAAGCTATGGACAGAATGCGTTAAAGCATTCCATGGAAGTTGCTCAGTTATCCGGACTTTTAGCAGCAGAGATCGGTGTCGATGTGAGAATGGCCAAGAGAGCAGGTCTGCTTCATGACATTGGTAAATCCATCGACCACGAAGTAGAAGGTTCTCACGTAGAACTTGGTGTGAATCTGTGTAAGAAGTATAAGGAGAATCCAATTGTCATCAATGCAGTGGCATCTCATCATGGGGATGAAGAGCCAGAATCATTGATCGCATGTCTGGTACAGGCAGCTGATGCAATCTCAGCAGCACGTCCAGGTGCAAGAAGCGAGACACTGGAAAGTTATACAACAAGATTAAACAGCTGGAAGAGATCGCAGACTCCTTCCAGGGTGTTGATAAAACTTTTGCAATTCAGGCAGGTCGAGAAATTCGAGTTATGGTAGTTCCTGAACAAATCAGTGACGATGATATGATCTTACTGGCGAGAGATATCTCAAACCAGATCGAAGAGAATCTGGATTATCCAGGACAGATCAAGGTCAATGTGATCAGAGAGTCACGAGTTGTTGACTATGCGAAATAACAAGAAGCGATAGAGAAATCTATCGCTTTTTCCAATTTATAACGTGAGTGTCAAAAGTATAAATAAAGGAGATTTTTTATGAAAGGATACGAGAAACTAGAACAACATCTGATACATCAGGGAAAAGTTGTCGGATTTTATGAGGATATTGTAAAACTTCCAAGCGGCAAAGTTGTCACATGGGATCTGGTCAAACATAAAGGGGCAGCAGCTGTTGTTCCTGTTACAGATAAAGGAACGATCTTACTTGTAAGACAATACCGTAATGCCCTTGATCAGGAAACACTGGAAATCCCGGCAGGTGGAATTGAACCCGGGGAAACACCTCTGGAGTGTGTCACAAGAGAGATTGAAGAAGAAACAGGTTTTATTGCTGGAAAAATGACCCACCTAATGACCGTGATCACAGCCATCGGTTTCTGTGATGAAAAGATTCCGATTTATGTTGCAACTGATCTAAAGCTGTCTAAACAGCATTTGGATGAGGATGAATTTATCGATGTAGAAGAATATACAATCGATGAGATCAAAGATATGATCTTTTCTGGAAAGATTATTGATGCAAAAACAATTTCAGGAGTTCTTGGATATCTGAATATGGAGAAATAAAAGACAAGATCAGGAAAACAGAATATAAAAGACAGGCACTGCATAAGATATGACAGGAGGAAAAAATTGTGGAAAAGAGAAATTCTTTCAGGATTATGGATCATCATTGGGTTAATCTTTGGGAGTGTATTTACGAATTTTGTATACCAGGATTATCTCGCATATGGAGGTACCGTAAGATCACTGGTTTTAAATAATACGGATCTATATAAAGCAAGTATCAGTCTGTTTTTTTATATTTTGTTTAAAAGGGGAAAACAATATGCATTTATTTATCTGGGGGCATATCTTTTGCAACCTTGGATTTTTTTATACAGTTTTGCATTTTGTATGGCATTTTTCTTTGGATCAATGTTATCTTTGCAGATCGTGCAAATGGGCATCAAAGGACTGGTTCTTGTATTTATGAGTTTATTTCCACATTTTATCTGTTATGTGATCACCTTGCTGCTGCTGATCAAGCGAAACTTTTATGCCCAAAAAAAAGAAGAAATGCTCTATGAACAGAGACATTCCTTCTTATTTCGTTTCAGTATTTGGTTTGAAATAACATTTATAATACTGGGATGCATCCTGGAAAGTTTCATCAATCCGTCGATCATGTCAGGAATCCTGAACCTTTGGAAGTGATATATCTAGGATCTTATACGTTTCTATATATAATCTGCCATGCGGTAAAGCAGAGCAGCAGATTTGTCCCATCCAAGACAAGGATCAGTGATAGACTGTCCATATACACCGTTACCGATGGACTGGTTGCCATCTTCGATATAACTTTCAATCATGATACCCTTAACAAGAGATTTGATCTCAGGTAAGAAACTTCTGCTGTGAAGAACTTCCTGTACGATACGAGGCTGCTGATCCCATTGTTTCCCAGAGTTAGAGTGGTTTGCATCAACGATAACAGCAGGGTTCTTTAACTGGAATTTCTCGTACATATAAGCAACACGAGTCAGATCTTCATAATGGTAGTTTGGAATATTATTTCCATGACGGTTGACAGATCCACGTAAGATGGCATGTGTCAGAGGGTTACCATCTGTCTTGACTTCATATCCATTTGCAATGAAATCATGCTGGTGCTGTCCAGCTGTGATAGAGTTCATCATAACAGTTAAGTCACCACCAGTTGGGTTCTTCATTCCGGCAGGAATATCAAATCCACTAACTGTTAAACGATGCTGCTGGTTCTCTACAGAACGAGCTCCAACGGCAACATAAGATAAAAGATCTTCCATATATGGCCAGTTTCCTGGATAAAGCATTTCGTCTGCAGCAGGCATATGGAATTCTTCTAATGCTTCCATATGAAGTTTGCGGACAGAACGAAGTCCACTAGCCATATCTGGTGCTTTCTCAGGGTCTGGCTGATGAACCATACCTTTGTATCCGTCACCTGTTGTACGAGGTTTGTTTGTATAAATACGAGGGATGATCAGTAACTTATCAGCAAGATCTTTCTGAACTCTTGCCAAACGTCCGAGATAATCCATAACAGCAGTTTCATTATCTGCAGAACATGGCCCGATGATAACTAAGAATTTATCAGATGCGCCTGTGAATACATCACGGATTTCTTTGTCTCTTGCAGCTTTGATTTGTTTTGCTTCTTCACTCAGAGGCATCTCTTCTTTTAGTTCCTCTGGAGAAGGCATTTTAGCGATTTTGTGCATTCCCATAGTTGTTTTCTCCTTAACAATTCATACAATAAAGCAAATTTGCTTGTGTATATTTTAACAAATAATAATCTTTGTGTAAAGATAAGGAAATGTGAAATGGGACTTTACAAAACAGACAGGAGTTATTATAATAAAATTTATAAACAGGAAACACTTTCATTTTCTGGTAATTGAATATTGAAGTAGAGAAGATTGATTCTCCAACTTCAGGCAGAGTGAGATACGAAAGTATCAATTCTCGACTGGCGGTGATACTCCAAGAGAGGCAAGTCCGCGAGCGTTTGGCCGATCAGGTTAGAATCCTGAACCAACAGTATAGTCTGGATGAAAGAAGTGGTTGGATGACATATCTTAAGATGTTATGCAGATAGAAGATATGTGATCAAGTCAGAAGCCCTGTCGTTTATGTAGATAAATGGACAGGATTTTTTAATTTATAGGGAGAACCTATAAAGCTAAGATTTTAAATCAGAAAGGGAGAATTATCATGGCAGGAGACACAATGACAATGAAGAGAACGAAGTTCAATATCAGAACGATCGCAGTGACAGGTATGTTAGGAGCATTAGCAACTGTGCTGATGTTTTTGGAATTTCCAATTCCAATGTTGATACCACCATTTATCAAGTTTGACTTTTCAGAACTTCCAGCATTACTGGCAGCATATGCGATGGGACCGGTATCTGGAATTGCAGTATGCTTTATCAAGAATGCGATCAATCTTCTTCATACACAGACAGGTGGAGTCGGAGAATTATCTAACTTTATCTTAGGTGTATGCTTTGTATTACCAGCAGGACTTATTTATAAGAGAAAGAAAACACAGAAGAGTGCAATGATCGGAGCATTAGCAGGAGCAGTCCTGATGTCAGTAGTCAGTGTATTTTCAAACTACTTTGTTGTATATCCAGTATACACAAACTTCATGCCAATGCAGGCAATTCTTGGAGCATATCAGGCGATCAACAAGAATGTAAAGACATTATGGGATGCATTGATCTGGTTTAATATGCCATTTACATTTATCAAAGGAATGTGCAGTGTTGTGATCACATTCTTTATTTACAAGAAGATTTCTCCAATCTTAAAGGGAACAAACAGATAAGAAGATAAGAAAAAGGTGTCGGAATAAGAATTCCGGCACCTTTTGCGTACACAGAGTTAAAAATTAATCTTCTAATTTTTTAGCTGCTTTTCCATAAAAGGTTCACTGGCAACGATGAATCTTTCGTGAGTACCGATTCCAACACGTCCTTTGTTATCAGTTACTTCTATATGGAATACCAGACGTTTGCGGTCGATCTCTGTTAAGGAACAATGACATTTGATCGTTCCACCAACTGGTGTTGCGGAAACATGCGCAATGTTTAAATTTGTTCCAACAGTAGTCTGTCCTTCATCAAGTTTTCCAGCCAGTAGATTAACTGCAGACTGCTCGATCAAAGAGATCATGGCAGGTGTGGCATAAACAGGAAGGCTTCCGCTTCCCCATTTCTCAGCAGTGTTTTCTGGAACTACTTCTTCTGTTAATTCGATTTCGTCTCCAACATGAATGTTCATAATTTTCTCTCCTAAAATTTTAGTTTATATGTATATCTTTAGTATAGCAAAGTTCGTTAAAAATTCCATAGTTTTTTCACATTTTTTACAAAAAAATTGCACAAGGAAGAAAAGACTGGACTCGATTTGAAAAATAAGGTATGCTATTGGTAAATTGGAGGTGCTTGGTTTGAAATTATATTTGATCAGACATGGAGAAACAGATTGGAACAAGGAATTTAAGATTCAGGGAAGTTCAGACATCGAATTGAATGAATATGGAAGAGAATTGGCATTTATTACGCGAGAAGGTCTTAGACATATTCCATTTGATATCGCATATACCAGTCCGTTGAAACGTGCGAAGGAAACAGCAGAGATCATTCTTGGAGGCAGGAATATTCCGCTATATGAAGATAAACGGGTTCAAGAAGCGTGTTTTGGATCGTTTGAGGGTGCAACGTTAAAGGAATTGAGAGAAAGACAGGATCCATTTCTCAAATTCTTTGATGCGCCAGAAGAATTTAAAAAAATTGAAGGATGTGAGACACACGAAGAGGTGATCGCAAGATCATCTGATTTTTCAATGATATGATCTTGCCAAATGAGAAAAAATATCAACATATAGCAGTATTTTCTCATGGAGCATGGATCCACAGCTTACTTACATATATTTATCAGAGAGAGATTAAGGAATACTGCATGCGCCAAGACAGGAAAACTGTGGTGTGACAACGATTCAGATTGAAGATGGTGTCTGCCATGTATTAAAGGAATCAGAGATTTCTACAATAAAGATGGAGAATGATATATGACAAAAAGACAATTTATGGAGGAGTTAAGATCTTCCTTAGAGGGAATGGTATCACAGGCAGTGATTCAGGAGAACATGAATTACTATGAGGATTATATCAATGAGCAGATCCGAAATGGAAAGAACGAACAGGATGTATTGAATGAATTAGGAAGTCCGAGACTGATCGCCAGATCGATCATTGATGCCAAAGGTGAGGATGATGACTATGTACAGACAGAGTATTACGAAGAGGAACAGGATGAAGGAACACCAGAAGATATGTTTGGTGGTAACACACATATTTTTACGATGAATTCTACAAAGTTCAAACTTGGATGTCTACTGTCAGTGATCATATTTATTTTTATCATTTATTTACTATTTCATGTATTTAGTGCAATGATGGTTGTGTTAGGCCCCGTGATCATTATCGGTGTGATCGTAGCTTTGATCATGAAGATCACAGGAAGGTAAGGAAACAAAGAAAGGAATCAAATATGGATATAAATGAAGAAGCATATGCGATACAGGAAGAAAGTGGTCGAATTTCGAAGAGCACTGCACCGTTGTCCTGAGATAGCATTTCATGAAACGATGACGATGGAATATATCAGAGAACATCTGGAAGAATGGGAGATTTCTTATAAGATTTTTGATCCATCAGGAATCATTGCAGTTGTTGGCAATGGCAAGAAAGAAACGATCGCATTAAGGGCAGATATGGACGCACTGGAAGTACAGGAAGAGACAGGACTTGATTTTGCATCTTTGAATCACGGATGTATGCATGCATGTGGACATGATGGACACACAGCAATCTTACTTGCAACAGCAAAGATATTGAAGAAACATGAATCAGAACTTGACCGCAGAGTATATCTTGTATTTCAGCCTGCGGAAGAAACCGCAGAAGGAGCCAGATTCATGTTGAAGACAGGAGTTTTGGACAGTGTGAAACGCATTTATGGAGTCCATATTTTTAACGGTATACCGTCTGGCAAGATTTCACTGGAAGCAGGCCCAAGAATGGCAGCGACAAACTGGCTGGCAGTTCATTTATACGGAAGATCAGGACATGCAGGGAAACCACATGAAGGGATTGATACTGCAGTGGCAGTATCTTCCATGGTTATGAATTTTCAGAGCATCATCAGCAGGAATTTAAATCCATTAGATCCAGCAGTTTTAACGATCGGAAAGGTCGAAGCCGGGACAGCGAGAAATGTGATCGCAGGGGAAGCAAAGATCGAAGGGACTGCAAGAACATTTTCCAGACAAGCTCAGGAGATGATCGAGAGCAGAGTCAAAGAGATTGCGAAAGCCCATGAACAGATGTATGGAGTAGATGTTTCGGTTGATTTTCAACAATCAAGCCATGGGGCACTGATCAATGATCCGGGTGTTGTAGAAGATGTCATGGAGAAAGCAGGGGAAGTCTTTGATCCGTCAGAGTTTACCCATGTTGAAGCAATGATGTTAGGAGAAGATTTTGCAAATTATCTGGAAGAAATGGATGGATGTTTTGCATTTATCGGTGGCGGCGACCACCCTGCAAACCATCATGGAAAGTTTGATTTTGATGAAAAAGCATTGATCAGTGGTGTCCGTCTCATGCTGACATTTGTAATTGTATAAGATATAGTTCATGAAAATCAGTTGTAGACAGGAACAACATATGATATAATCAAAAACCAACAGAAACACGTATATTTAATAGAAGAAAAGGTAGGGAAATATGAATTTAGTATACCACAGTACAAGAAATAGTGAAGAAACAGCAACCGCCTCTGAAGCTATTTTAAAAGGATTAACAAGCGATGGAGGATTATTTGTACCAGACAGCATTCCAAAATTAAATGTATCGTTGGAAGATCTGACACAGATGTCCTATCAGGAAATTGCTTATGCAGTCATGAAAGAATTCCTTACAGATTTTACAGAAGAAGAATTAAAGACATGCATTAATAATGCATATGACAGCAAATTTGATACAGAAGAGATCGCAGTGACAAAGAAAGTAGATGGAGCATATTATCTGGAATTATTCCATGGAGCAACCATCGCATTTAAAGATATGGCATTATCTATTCTGCCACATTTACTTGTAACATCAGCAAGAAAGAATAATGTAAAGAATGAGATCGTGATCTTAACAGCAACATCCGGAGACACAGGAAAGCGGCTTTAGCAGGATTTGCAGATGTACCGGGAACAAAGATCATCGTATTCTATCCAAGTCTGGAGTCAGCCAATTCAGGAAAACAGATGGTAACACAGAAGGGTGACAATACATACGTGATCGGAATCAAAGGAAACTTTGATGATGCTCAGACAGGTGTTAAGAAGATGTTCTCTAACAAAGAGTTAGCGAAAGTGATGAATGACAACGGATTCCAGTTCTCATCTGCAAACTCAATCAACATCGGACGTTTAGTGCCACAGGTTGTATATTATGTAAAGGCTTATGCTGATTTATTAAAACAGGGTGCATTAAAGGCCGGGGAACCTATGAATGTAGTCGTTCCAACAGGAAACTTTGGTAATATTCTAGCTTCTTATTATGCAAAACAGATGGGTATTCCAATCGGCAAATTTGTCTGCGCATCTAATAAGAATAAAGTATTATTTGATTTCTTTGAGACAGGAAAATACGATCGTAACAGAGAATTCTATGTTACAACATCTCCATCTATGGATATTCTGATCTCAAGTAACTTAGAGCGTATGATCTATAGAATCGCAGGAAATGATGCAAAACAGTGTGCCAAATTTATGGCAGCATTGACAAAAGACGGTGAATATGTGATCACAGATGCCATGAAAGCAGAATTATCTGAGTTCTTTGGAGCTTTCGGAAGTGAAGAAGAAACAGCAGTGAAGATCAAAGAAGTCTATGATAAAGAAGGATATGTGATGGATACACATACAGCAGTCGCAGCAGTTGCATATGACAAATACAAAGCAGCGACAGGAGATGACAAAACTCCAACAGTGATCGCTTCTACAGCAAGTCCATACAAATTCACAAGAAGTGTTATGGATGCGATCGATCCAGCATACGATGCAGAAGATGACTTTGAATTAGTTGATGAACTTAACAAAGTATCTAAGACAGCAATTCCAAAAGCGATCGAAGAGATCAGAACTGCACCAGTTCTTCATGATACGGTATGTGAGACAGCAGGAATGGAAGACGAAGTGAAGAAGATTCTTGGAATCTAATGAATCATAAAAAAGCAACCCATGGAAGAAAATGGGTTGCTTTTTTTTATGCGAAAATGTTATGATAAACCAAGATAGGGAATAAATGGAAGAGAATACAATATCAGATAATTCTAAAAACATATCAACAAGATAAATCTAAGATGAGATCGATCAGATCTGACAAATCCATTCACGACATATGATGATCGAATGATGATGAATCCAAGGGAAGCTGACAATTGAATAAGACCATTTTCCGGCACAGTCCGGGAGGACATATTCCGCCATGATCTGCGGGCAATGAATTTTATGCCATGAACAATAGGATGGAGGTTCTTTTTATGATACCACGAAGAGCACAGGGAGCGAACAAAGATATGATAATGAGACTTCTGCATGGTCATGGAGGTGAGTGCAGCCTGTCATAAGAATGAGGGGAGCCGGGAGGCTATGAGACATTTTGTCTGTTGGAGAATGAGGGAAATATAAAGATATGACAAGGAGGTGTTTAACTGTTAAAATAATCTTATAAAAAATTATAAATATGTGTTGGATTTATAATTTTATTTGGTAGAATAAATTATAAATATTATATGGAGGATTTGCTTATGAGTAAATATTATTCTATCAATAAATTTTCAAAAATATTAGGTGTATCGGCTCAAACATTAAGGAATGGGGAATAAAAAGGGGAAACTTCATCCACATCACACTTCCAGTAATGGATATAGATATTATTCGCATGAGCAATTAAATTAAGTTATGAATGTAAAACCTAATTTAGATAGAATTGTAATAGGTTATTGCAGAGTTTCAAGTAATAAACAAAAAGATGATCTGGAACGACAAATAGAGAATATGAAATTGTATCTTACTGCACAGGGCAAACACTTGTTGAAGATTTAGTTCAGATAATAACTGTATTTAGTTGTAAATTACAAGGCAAACGTGCCAATAAAGCAAGAAAACTTGTAAAAGAACTGATAGATGATGGTGGTGAAGAAGATGATAAAAACAATTCGAGTCATGCTGATCCCAAATAATAAACAGAATACAAAACTTTTTCGATATGCCAATACTGCCAGATTCGCTTATAACTGGGCGTTAGGAAGAGAAAAAGAAAACTATAAAAATGGTGGTAAGTTCCTATCGGATAGTGATCTGAGAAAAGAATTTACACAATTAAAGAAAACAGAGGAATATTCCTGGTTAAATGAAGTTTCAAATAATGTAACAAAACAAGCGATCAAAGATGCTTGTCATGCATATAAGAGATTTTTCAAAGGATGTTCAAAGTTTCCTAAATTCAAAAGCCGAAAATTTTCTATACCATCTTTTTATCAGGATAATGTAAAGATCCAATTTTCAGATACGCATGTAAAAATTGAGGGTTTTGCTGCTTCCAAAAAGAAGAATAAGCAAAAGATAAACTGGATCAGACTTGCGGAAAAGAATCGGATACCTACGGATTGTAACTATAGTAATCCCCGTATTAGATATGATGGGATCAACTGGTGGATCACAGTAGGCATTGAATACGAAGACTCTGTTACCGTTCCCTCCAATGATGGGATAGGGATCGATTTAGGGATCAAAGATCTAGCGATATGTTCTGACGGTAATAAATATAAGAACATCAATAAAACGAAAAAAGTTAAGAAACTAGAGAAACAAAAACGCAGATTACAGCGTAGCATCTCTCGTTCATACGAGAACAATAAACAAGGAAAGGAATACTGTAAAACGAAGAATGTGATCAAAAAGGAAAAACTTTTAATTAATATTAAATCATAGACTAACCAATATCCGTCATGATCATTTACATCATATAACATCAGAGATCGTAAAACGAGAACCAAGTTTTATCTGTATCGAAGATCTAAATGTAAAGGGAATGATGAAAAACAGACATTTATCCAAAGCAGTTCAACAACAGGGATTTTATGAATTTAGGCGGCAGATGGAATATAAATCTAAGTGGAACAATATTCAGCTGATCATTGCAGATCGATTTTTTCCAAGTTCTAAATTATGCAGTTGTTGTGGAAAGATCAAAAAAGATCTGAAGTTATCAAAACGTATTTACAAATGTGAATGTGGAAATGTAATTGACAGAGATCTTCAGGCAGCTTTGAATCTTAAAAAATATGGAGAGGATGTTCTGAAACGATCTGTAGCATAATATATTCAAGTGATTACAGATATGTACTGATACGTTAGTCAGGAATTAACGCCTATGGAGAGTACAGGAACTTGTGAGTAGTACATGAATTGATTCGTTACAAAAGCATACTCGTTGAAGTAGGAATGAAACATAAAGGTTTATAACTTTTTTTATAAGTTTTCAGTAACGGAGAGTACATTATGAAGAAAAAGAGACAATGGTTCATGTGCCTTGGGATGATCGGAGTTTTTACGGCATCCGTAATCTTATCTGTGTTTGGACAGCGAAAGGTGAAAGCACAGTTAAATACTGAGAATGCGGGGAAGATCACAAGCAGCTGCAGATGAGAAACATATTTCTCATCATTGACGATGAAAAAGCACTTTCAGTGGATGCATCCTACGGTTTTAAGATGCATGCAACAGATCAGACGAAGACGATCATAGAAGCAGGAAAGAAAGCAGCAAAATTACCAGAAATCGAGATGCCAGATTTTCTTAAAAAGTATACATGGTTTCAGACTTCACAAAATACCGCAGGGAATATTAAGATCCGAAAAACAAATATGGAGATCTATCAATGCAAAGCCGATGGAAGTAATGGCCATTGGGAAAAATTAGATTTGGTCATGACGGTTACTGGAATCGAAAAGTATAAGAATCAAGACGGTTATGTGGCGATTGGAAGCGGCATCAATGGATGTGCTTATGTTGGAATCGAAGAGATGACATTAAAAAGTGATTTTTATAAAGCAGGAACGAATACACCAGTAACGATCAAAAGTAATATGACGTTAAAGGATATTGATACATATCAGTATATCGGGATCAAAGCAAACAAGATTCACGGAGAATATGTATCAAAGAATACAAAATTAAGCTGTAAAAGATCAGGGGAAACTAGTATTTATTATGCGGATTTTCCAGACAATTACAGTAGTGAAGATTTTACTTGTGTGGGATTTACATTTGCATCAGATTCTTTTGAATATACATTCGGAAGGAGTCTTGAAAAAGCACCAACAAAAGAGGAGCAATATGTAGGATATGGACAGAATATGATCCGCTTTGACCCAGTTGACCCAACCAAAGAGGTGATCGGAGAAGATGGGACCAAGACGGAACATCTAAGAGTGCAAGATCTGGCAAAATCTTGGGATTATGAAGTCAGTCAGGTAATTGCGGGAGAAATTCCAAAGGCACATTATTTTGATAAGTTTGCATTTGAAGATCAGATCGAATCCTGTTTAAAGATTCTGGATATCAAGGTTTACGGAGATGATGAGGATGTAAGCAGTCAGTTTGATATTTCACAAAACGGCAATCTTGTAAGAGCAGAACTTAAGAATCCGAAAGATGCCGAATTTTATAAAAAATCTGTTTATAAATTAAAGATCAAAGTAAAGATGAATATTCCAGAGAATGCATCCAAAGAACAGTTAGATCAATTGCGTAAGATATGGAAAGAACATGGGCATTATAATACAAAGGAAACGATGATCACAGAAAAAAATACAGCGAAAACGATCATTAATGATAAGATAGAAATGACCAATGAGGTTCGTGTAGATATCGAGCTGCCAAAAGAAAATGGAGATACACCGGGTCTTTTGATCAGGAAAGAGACAAAACAATATGAATATCAGGCAAAAGATGAGATCACCTATAAGGTAACAGTGAAAAATCAAAACGAAAAAGCAAAGACAGCTTATTTTGCGATTCAGGATACATCCTTTGCAAGTGTGATGGATATGAAGTTACAGGATATAAAAATCAATGGTCTTGATAAGAAGGATTACATATTACAGACAGAAAATAATGGATTTAATTTTGAAGTCAAAAGGTGATTATGCCCTTTCCATATGGACAGACGAATCGAGATCACATATACAGTAAAAAGTGGAGTCCTTACAAATGGAAAGTAATCGATAATACTGTATCTGCATGGGCAGCAGGAATTCCAGAAACAAAGGCATCAAGGCAGGTGTATATCAACTCGCCAAAAAATAATGTGATAAAATCAGCTCCAGTACAGCTTATAAAAAGGAGATCATGTAACTTATCAGGCAGTGATCACCAATCCAAATCCGGGAACTTTTATG
>ENA-OQMZ01000672-OQMZ01000672.1-human-gut-metagenome-genome-assembly--contig:-NODE-672-length-14079-cov-5.568521_pt1 | contig 14079 bp, 18 predicted proteins | sample MGYA00242621_ERZ504862 | MGnify/ENA primary metagenome ERZ504862 (study PRJEB26092, sample SAMD00036393) | human gut metagenome | host: Homo sapiens | study: EMG produced TPA metagenomics assembly of... | reverse complement strand
CGTAGTTCCACGCCTTTAGGGAAACACGGGTCGAGTCAGCGTCTGTTCTTGCCCAGACAGCAAATTTTTTAATCGCATTCTTATCCATACTCGTCTCTCCTTCGTTAGTTCAGCTTGATCTCATCGCAATTTTTCAAGAGTTGCTTCAGCTGAGAACGAATCTTTTCTACATAATCATCAATATCCGCATCCGTCTGTAAAGTCTTTGCCTGGAATACAACCTGACGGTTATAGGCACGAACCACTTTTTTCTTTACAGGAGCAGTTTCTTTTCCTTGCTGTGTCGGCTGTACCTGTGGCTTTGGTGCTGGCGGAGCCAAAACTGATTCAATATTACCGACTGTATCATCCTTGTACTGACACATCGGCAAGAACATAGCATCCAGAAGGGCAAGGCTCTTTAATTCTGCAATTTTTTCCTTGCACTGGCTGAAATATCGGTCTGATTTTTCAATCAGATGGGATGCCTTGGAATCGCCGTTTGCAGCAGTATGGGTCGCTTCCATACACTGACGAACCGTTTCCAGAACCTCGGCACGTTTTTCTTCCAGCATCTTATCATGAGCAGTACGAACTGTATCCATCAACGGATTCAGTTCACGAATCCGGTTATAGTTGAACTTGCTTCCAGTCTGAACCATCGTAATCAGACGAATGGTATTCAGTGCCTTATGTGCTTCCTCATTTTCTGCAATTCGGTCAAAATCGTCGTGCAGAGATTTTTCAAACTGCACTGCCTGGTCGAATACTGTTACCTGGGTTTTGAAGAAGTTTTCAATGCCGTTGCTCATGGCTTCTTTATTGTTGAAAAGAGCATCCTCTTTTTTCAGCACACGCTCAATCAGGGCAATATTATCTTTCTTCTGAAAAAGTACATCATCCATCAGATGAATGGCTTCCTGCACTAAAGAACGATCCGGGTATTTATGTCCATCATAACGAGCATCCAGAGAAGCATAGTAGTCACGCTGTTCACCGAATTTTTCAGTCACAAAGCGAATCAGACCATCTTCATCGTCCGGCACATCCATAACATCGAAATAGTCACGGAGCATTGATTTTACATCACGCATCATCGTAGCAGAAATGGTTTTACGCTTGCTGATGGAAGTCTTGCCGATCTCACTCTTTTTGCGGAGCATATCCGGCAGTTTCGGGTCATCCGGCTGAATGGTATTGCTGCATACTTGATGGTCACTTTCTGGGAATAAATCAGCTGTGCCGCAACCGCAGCAATGTCGATTTCTTTCCAGCCATACGGAATCGCACTGTATTTGCTTTGCACATCTGCCATAGAGGTCGGCAGCTTTTTCGCATCCTGCATTTCCAGATATTCTTCCATAGCAGAAGCTGCATCACGGTTCGGTTCCATGCCCGGAAGTGCTGTTACCGCACCTGTCAGAATCGCAATAATATCTGCATCACTGCCTGCATTATCTGTAATCAGATCGAGCTTGCTATATACATGATCAACCAGATATTCAAGAGACTGGTCAATCTTGCTCTTGGCATTTCCGGCTTTGATTTCCAAATGCTCACCATCTACATAGAACTGTGCTCCTTCAATGGCATTTTGTAATTCGGTCATAGCGCTCAGCTCATATTTTCCGGCTTCGTCCTGCTGATCGCTGATGATTTTCTGCACACTCTTAGGAAGCTGGCTTACATTTCTCTGTTTTACATACTTACGAATCTTCATGGCAGATTCCAGAGATTCATAATAAGGCGTATCAGCCAGAACCACGATTGCTTCGTTGCCTTTGGACTCTGCATCAGACGATAATCCGTTTTTTCAATAGCATCGGTAGCAACGGTCAGGAAACGCAGACGCATACCGCCTGTTGCCACACCAACGGTAATGCCGTCAACCATCTGATCGAAGGCAAAGTCATATTTCCCATAACGGAACTTCTTGGTTGTGAAAATATCGCCATAAATCATCTGGGCGATACGCTCCACGATAGAAGCGGTATCCACATTGGTGTCTCGGATTTCACGCTGAATGTCCTGTTCTTCATCTGTCAAGAAATTATAGGTGTCGCCGGTTCTGCCAATATAGTTCTGGCTCATCAGACGGTCAAGACATCCACGGACAGCTTCACGCATGATAATCTTATCTACACGAATATCGTCTGCCATAAGGATAACGATATTGTCCAGATTGGAAGGAATATCATCAATATATCGAATCAAGTACAGAAGTTTCAGTACATCCACATCCTGTTGTTCGATACCATCACCATTGTCAGCCGCTTTCTGGCAACGCTCGATTACCCGGCGGATAGAACCGTCCAGGAAAGTATGTACGGTATCATAAAAACGGAAGAACGGAACAAGTGCATACTCGTCTTTCTCCTGAATTTTCTGTGCAGCTTCCTGGAAACCGGACAACATGGAACGCTCACCACCAGACAGGTGCTTGCCCGAATTTCCGTGTTTTCGGATTTCAGCAAATACTTTCTGCATGATGATGAACTGATACGGCACGAATGGGAAGTTCTCTGTAAATTCTCTCGGACCGGAGTAGCCTTTAATGTCCAGAATAGAGCCACTGAAGCTGAATAGGTTACGAAGGACAGAATCATTCTGCTCATAAACGGTTTCCAAATCCGTTGTTGCTTCCGATTTCTTTTTCAAGATACGCTTCTGGATAACTTCGTCCACGGAGGAAGAAGATAAGCTCAGTCTTGTCTTGAAACGAGCCTGAATACGGGAGAACTCATCGGCACGAACTTTGATGATTTCATCAATCGCTTCCTGTCCGGTACAGATCACCCAGATCTTACCTTCGCACTCGCTTCCGATTTTTTCGGTCAGAGACTGGAGGTTCAAAAGCATATCGGTATCTGTTCCCACATACTGACCAACCTCGTCAATCATAAACAGTAGACGGAAGTTTGCAGGTTTAGTATCTACATAGGCTTTCATATCTTCCACAAGCTGTGCAATAGAAATTTCTGTTGCAGTTTTATCATTGAACCACGTCTTGGCATCGTCCTCACTCATATCCAGAACTTCCATCAGTGTCGGGATGATGAACTTACCATTGAAAGCAAAGGCACGGCGCATTTCAAGCCAAGGCTTGCCTTTCTTTTCTTCAAAAACTCTGCGGAACTCCTCTGTCTTACCCTGCTGGTCAATATAACGTTCCATCATGGCAACTTTCAGATTTTCACCGTAAAATCCCAGATGGTTGTAGAACATCTTTGCAAAAACACGAAGTACAGCAGTCTTGTCTTTATTGCTGAAGCCTTCAATATCAATATTGAAAGAATGGTTTCCGTCTGCCCCTTCGTGGCACGGTCGATCAGCATAAAAGTTGCCGGGTCATCCTCAAACTTTTTACGAAAACGCTCCACACTGCGAATGCCTTTTACCTCTTTATTTTCCAAAAGGTAGGAAAGCATTTTCAAAAAGTGAGATTTACCACTTCCAAAGAAACCGGAAATCCAAACACCCATATCGGCTGTCGGCTGGTCGAAAGCATCACCGTAATAGTTGAAGAACGTAATGAAATGTTTCTTCAATTCTCTGGTAATGACATATTCATTTAATTCCTGCTCGATTACATCATCAGCAGCCTGATCTACTTTAATTACACCATTGATTTTGCGGTTAATGTCATCCGCAAACATATCTCGAATCATCATACAATTTCTCCCCTGAACTTTGTCTATTCGATTGTTTCCCATTCAACTACACTTTTATTAATATTTACTCAATCTCCGAAAAGGCTCTATAATAATCATTTATTCGGAGTCTGTTAAATAGCTTCACATGATATCCATCAAATTCTCCAGGATACATGACCACAATTGGAATATCTGAAAAATATGGCTGTAATGCTTCCAGTAAATTGTGAATTCTCACGAACGGAAATACTTCTCCCACTCCGGTCAGCATCAGTACATCTCCTTTTGCATGCGGTTTGTATTGAATTTTTTCTGCAAATTCCCTATTCGTGATTGCTGAATTCAATTGTTCCAGAAGATAAGCACTTCCCTCTGTTTCTTCCATCTCTGGAATTTCGTCTATAATATCCATGTCCTCGCAAATAGAAAGAAATGTTTTATATAAATTACAAACAATCAAATGACAAGCTAAGGACTGGTCAGTTTCCAACTGATTGACAAAATGGCGGACAACCATTTCGTTCTCCGGTTCATAACAGAAAATTCTGATGTTCTCTTCGTTGCTTGTTCCTTTTCCTTCCAGTAACTCTGTTTTCTGGATCAATGCACGCACTTTATCCAAGCGCATCTTTATGTCACTCATCGGGTTACCTCCTACACAAAGCAATTAAACGCTGGCAGTATCGCCGTATCGCCATTGCTTCTAATGGCATTCTCCAAAACAGGATGCAGCCATACTGGATTCAAATGATCTGCCTTGAAGTTGTCGAGATATTCTGTTTCGACAAGCACTCTGGCAATAATCTGTTTTAACTTTGTTATTGTAGTATCGCTCCAGGAAGCCACGGTATCATTCTGCTCCTGCAAGCGCATAAAAAATGTATTCAAATCTATTTTACCAAAAGACGTGTCCCTTAATCTGTACTTCTCGCCAATGACTGTCAGCATAAATTCCCAAACCAGTCGACTCTGCTTCATCAATGCATACAGACAAATCTGTTTTGCCACATCCGTCGGCTGTGACGCAATCGCAGAAACCAGAGAATCATCTTCCAGTGCATGAAGCCGTTTGATGCAGGCTTTCGCCATGCGTGTGATAGATTTTTCCGTTGGGTACTGAAAAAGATTCTGCTCTACAATTTCTTTGACAATCGCATCATCAGAAAATCCTTCTGACATAAGCTTTGCAGTGGAACGCATTTCGTAAAAAAGAAACGACTCTCTAGTCAAAGAAGCAATATAAGGATAAGAATGATCCATGTTCCCACACCTCCTTACTGCTCCTCTTTTTTATCCGGAACAAATTCCATGATATCTCCCACGTCACAATTTAAAGCAGAACATATCTTTGAGAGAATCTCTGTACTTACATTTTCATCTTTTGATAATCGAGACATCGTTGTTGTACTAACTCCTGTCATTGCACGCAAATCTTTCTTCATCATTTCTTTATCAATTAACAATTTCCACAATTTCTTGTAACTAACTGCCATTTTTTCACCTCAATCTTATTTGCTTGAAATATCTGTTCACATGGTATTTATCACCTGTTATTTATCATCATATCATAAAAATGCGTTTCAAACAATCTAATCTATCAAAAATCGTAATTCAATTCCGAAATATCGCATTTAAAATCACGGTAAATAGTAACCCGAGGAATCCCAATTGTAACCGCTGAATTGGAATCCGAGCTGATACAAAAAAGCAGTCGATCCTAAATGTGAAAGACTGCTTTATATCATATTTCTTATTGCTTTGTGTGTATATTTAACTGATTGTCTATATCACGTCCTGCATACATTACTCTAAGTATTGTTAAAACCATTCAAAAATTCCTCTCAAATCACTGTCAGCCTGTTCTGATACTTCTATTTCATATATCATAAGCCATAATCTTTGCGAATATCAGAAAAGGCTTTCTTAGCATTTTTTGTCCGTCCAGCCTGCATATCCGCATATCCCTTCTCTAATTCTTCATTGAACTCTACCTCTGATAATGCGCTGATATCAATAGGTCTGGCAGATGGTATTTTTACTTCAAACGGAAGACCTCTCTGTAAGATAATCTGCATATAAAACATCTCCTTCCTGCCATATTTTTATGTTATGCAAAACCTCCGAACGCTTTAGGCCATAAATCAGTTATTATTATTCCTAATCAAAATCTGTATGATTTTATCATAATTTTCCGGTCTGTGTGGAAACGTACAGTCTGTGCATACCTTGATTTTTTTGCCATTCTTCTCTATGTAGGTCTTACTTCCGGGACAGTTTGGCATACTATACATAGGACAATAACAAAACAGACAATTAAAGTCATCCGAAAGTCCCTTGTGACACGGAAAATATTTGCAATCTTTGTTTTTAAAGTATTTATAAGAGTTTTCCATTTTTATTCCTTCTATATTCATATGCTTTTCTCACAAAGCTCTCTGCAAAATGCGGATTTGACGGATAATACAGGTGCGGAAATCCAAGCCAGTAATTATCATGGCTTATCACGCAGTCGTAGCTTCTGCCTGTGGCCGGCTTGGTCGCAATACAATCGGCTCCGTTATCGGTGCTGTCGTAATAATGAAATTCATGCGCCTTTATTTTTTCATTTGGCGGTAGAAAATTGCTATGCTTTTCTGCAAGTTCAATATATCCGAACCTGACCAGCTTTCCCTTAAAATGACACCCACCATCCAGTGCCCCCACAAGCTGCGACACACTCACATCATTTTGTGTATCTGTATTATATTGTGTATCTGCTTTGTTTTGTTCATCAGCTTGTTTTGCTCATCTGTATCATCACAGATGTTACGGATATATGTGTGAATATACATAAATCCTCCACACTCGGCAACCGTCGGCATTCCGGCTCTAAAAGCTTTTTTTATGGCATTCAGCATAGATACGTTTTTACTCAGTTCCCTTGCATACAGCTCCGGATAACCGCCTCCAAGCAGCATTGCATCACAATCCTCTGGAAGGCTGGTATCGTGAAGCGGTGAAAAATACTGTAATTTTGCACCGCATTTTTTAAGAAGCCTCAAATTATCTTCATAATAAAAACAAAATGCTTCGTCCATGGCAACAGCTATGTTTACGGTATTATTTTGGTCTTGAGACCTCATCAGCTCTGCATTTTTTAAGGTTTGACACTTATCTTTATCTGCACTTCCGCTGTCACCAATTTCATTTGCCGCTTCTGCAATGTCCATAAACAAAGCCATATCTATTGTCTTTTTTAGTCTGTCGGCAGTTTCATTGAGCTGTTTTTTATATCTGAAAGCTCATCCGGCATGACAAGCCCCAGATGTCTGCTTGAAAGCCCGATATCCTTCTGTTCCGGGAAATATCCGACTACTTTTACGGAAAGCTCCTTCTCTATCAGAGGCTTTATGATATCATAATAGCCCTTCGACATCCGATTGAGCAGAACCCCCTTAATCAAGTGCTGAGTATCATACTGCAAAAAACCGGCTATAAGAGCAAGCACTGACTTTCCCATTCCCTTTGCATCCACCACGAGTATTATCGGAGTCTGCGTCACCTTTGCCAGATGGTATGACGAACCCTGCTCATATATTCCGCCAAGTCCGTCATATAACCCCATCACGCCCTCAAGCACCGCAAAATCACCATCGGCTCTTTCATCTAAGAAAAGCTGCACTGTTGTCTTTTCGTCCGTAAAAAACGTATCGAGGTTTTTGGACGGTACGCCAAGCACCTTTTTGTGAAACATCGGGTCAATATAATCAGGTCCACACTTATATGACAATACGTTTTTTCCACTATCCTTTAAAAGCTGCAGTAAAGCGCAGGTTATCATTGTTTTTCCACTGCCGCTTTTGGGTGCGGCTATCATAAAACGATTTATTTTCATGTATTCATCCTTTATTTCATCATATATCTTAAAATATTAGCCTTCGATGATTTATTACGAGTTGTAGCATAAAAGCTCCGGTTAAAATTCAAACGAACATATCCACACCGGATTTTCTGCCTGCATCAGATGGTAATGTCCTATCTGCTTTGAGCGGCTGACCTGCAGCTGCACGATATCCTCATTTTCACATCATATGCCGACAATATTTCCTTTATCTCACAAATTGTTTCCATGGAAATTGCATTTATCACTATACGGATATGTGGATTTTTTGCTTTAAGAGCCTCTATTATCTCCTTTAGATTGCCGCTGCTGCCTCCGATAAATGCGTGTGTCGGCACCGGAAGAGTGTCCATTCCGTCAGGAGCCTTTGCATTTATAACATGGATATTTTCAAGTCCATGCTTTTCTTTATTTTGTGTGATAAGCAGCACGGCATTTTCCTTCTGCTCGATGGCATAGACCTCCATATCATCGGAAAGTGATGCGGCCTCTACCGCTATGGAGCCGGTTCCGCTTCCCACATCATAAAGCACTGAATCCGATTTCAAATGAAGCTTGCAGATACTTACATGCCTTATTTCCTCTTTGGTCATCGGAACCTTTTCACGGATAAATGCTGCATCACTTAGCTGCGGTGTAACATTTTTTGCAACCGGATTGGGATTTTTTATCATACAGATATACAATCCCTCCCTTTTAAGCTTTTTGCATTCCTGTGGCGAAAGCTGCGATATAGTTTCATCCGGATATGATAGCTGGTATCCCACAGTTACCGAGCATTTTTGTAAACCATACCTTTCGTCACTGCTTAATAGGTGTCCAAGCATATTCACATCCTTTACACCTGACATCAGCATAAACGTTTTTGCATGGTGGCTAATCCGTGATGTAATATTAGACAGCTTTACTCCGTGGATGCTGCATATATACGCATCGTTGTAGGTTTCACCGACCGCTGCCGCCATGTATGACACAGATGAAATTCCAGGAAGGATTGACACATCCGCATTTAATTTTCCTTCAGATATTTCATTTTTTATCGCCAGATACAGCTTTTTGCTTCCACTGTAAAAGCCTGTATCTCCCGAGAATAATATAAGAACATTACTGATTTTTTCAGTATCTGCACAAATTTCGTATAGATAAGGAATAATCTGTTCTGCAAGATAATACGGCTTTTTGTCTATCTTCGCACTGTATTTTTCTATCATACGGCTTGCGCCAAGTATAATATCAGCGCTTTCTATTGCATCTGAAACAGCTTTTGTCATGCAAGCATCATTTCCCATTCCAATGCCGGCAAGCATGATATGAAGCCTGTTATATTTTCTGTCAATATATTCACAAACAGCTTCAAATGACATTCCATCATCCTGCACGCTTTGTCCCACAATATAGACCGGAATATTTTTATTTTTTGCGGCAGCTATTTTCTCAATAAAGCCCCCGGCCGCACCGCTTTTTTTTGGTGACCAGACATCTGATGTCATACTGATCAATAAGCGCCTCATTAAGCTGTGTGCTAAACGGTCCCTGCAATGCCAGAATGTGCTTTCCTGTAATATCATTGTGCATGCACAAGCTTATGCTCTCAAGCCCCGGAAGCACGCGCACATACAATCTTTCCCTGACGTCTGAGGTTTTACAATACACTGACAGCTCCTTGCTTCCTGTTGTGAGCAGTATATTTCCGTCTGTATTGTTAAGTGCCTTTGCACATGCTTCATTGTCCTCAAAATAGCGGATATTATCATAATCTGCTGATATATCCGTATCTCTTTTAAGACGCACATATTCGATATTTTCTGATATGTTACTATCCGCCTGATTGTCTGTAACAGCACATGCCTCGTTAAACGCATAAACTGCCTGCTTTATATTTTCGGTAACAATGGCTGCATACGGATGGGTTGCATCCACTATGAGCTTACATTTTTGTTCCGCAAAGAAGCTTCTCATGCCTTCGCTGTCCATACGCCCCATATGAACATGCGCGAACGGATTTTCATGCAGCACAATTTCACCGTATTCTGTTGCCACGCAAACCGTATGCTCTATGCCTCTTTCACACAGGTGCTCTGATAGCTTACGTCCCTCTGTTGTTCCTGCAAAAATCAGTATTTTACTCAATCTGATATCCTCTCCTTGTGACAAGCTTTCCGTCAATTATTTGTGTACCCTCATTGCCGATAAATACTGTCGTAAACATGTTAACCTGTGCACTGCGAAGCTCACCGAGGTACAGACCGTATAGCTTGTTCCCTCACGTCCGATATTTTCGACATAACCGCAGGCTCTATCCGGCTCGATTGCACGAAGCAGAATATCACAGGCTCTCATCAGATAGTCCTTTCTCTTGTGGCTCGACGGATTGTACAGTGCTATGACAAAATCACCCTCTGCAGCAGCCACAAGACGCTTTTCAATCTTATCCCAAGGCGTGAGCAGGTCACTTAAGCTGATGGTACAAAAATCATGGTTTAATGGTGCTCCAAGCACTGCCGCACCACTGTTTGCCGCTGTAATGCCGGGTATTACCGAAAGCTCTACGTTATCGTATTCCTGCCCAATCTCATACATAAGAGAGGCCAGTCCGTATATTCCGGCATCGCCACTACATACAAGGGAGACTGTTTTGCCTCAAGTGCCTTTTTAAAGCACAGATGACATCTTTCTTTTTCCTGACGCATCGGAGTGGTCAAAAGCTCTTTTGTCCGGAATTTTTCTCCAAGCAGCTTTATATATACGGTGTATCCCACTATGACATCACTCGCTTCCAGGGCGTCAATCGCCTGCTTTGTCATCATGCTTTCAAAGCCCGGTCCCATACCTACTATGTAAATTTTATTCATGTTAATCTCCATCTCTACTAATTTTATATAACCATGCAGCTATTTGCAATTTTTTAATAATATGAAGTTCAAAAGGTATTTTGCCCCTCATTTATGATTAATCAGGATACCTTGCTGCCGCAACCGTTACCCTGTCATATTTATGTTTTTTATAGATAAGTTCTCCTGCTTTATTGCATTCCCTGCTGCATACAAGCACCGCTGCACGCTCGCACACGTTGTCCACTCCAACATGCTCCCTGACAAACTGCGAGGCACTGAATTCTCCCTGCACCGCCATGAGCTCATCCGCGGTATAAGTGACAAATTCTATCCTGTTTCTTTCGCAAAATTCCTTTATTCCCGGTTCATCTTTTTTCACATCTATTGATGCAATCATGTCTATATCCGAAATATCTATTTGTAGCTTTAAAAGACTTTGTCTGATTGCCCTGTCAATATTTTCAAACGCTGTATCCCTTCTGCACCCAATACCAAGTACAAATTGTGTGGGTTTTAAGTAAATACTGCCATTTTTAGGGTCCTTTGCTTTTTCGCATGATACTACAATATCAGCACCGCAAGCAGGTGGGAAGTCCACTGTTTTTATTGCATCAGCACTCATATCAGCTTCATCGAAAAAAGCCTTTATAAGGCTTCTGTGCTTAGCCGGGATGTGCTCCCAGTCGACTGACATAGTAACCACTTCCCCCGCCAATACCTTTGATGATACTCTGGCGATGCCATCTTTATTGACTATTGCAAGCCTGCATTTCTTTGCAAAAACATCAACTGCAAATTTATTATTGATATCAGTAGCGGTTGTCATAACAGGTGTGGCATTCATCAGCGCTGCTAATAATACAGCAAACTCATTGGCACCTCCAACATGCCCTGAAAGAATCGGAATAACAAACTTCCCCAGCTCATCTATCACAATAACAGGACTGTCTTTAAGCTTGTTATTAACAGAAGAAGCTATAGCTCTCACTGCAATACCGCATGCCCCGATAAAAATCAGAGCCTTTTTTTTCACTCATCTGTGCAGCTGTCCAGTCTGATATATTTTGTGATATGTAGCCGGTATTTCTAAAATTTTCATCGGTGGAATTTTTAATATTTTCATCCGATAATCTCGAGCACTTGGTAAAAACCTCCACCTCATATGCACTTTTTTCAAGCTTATAAGCTATGTCACATGACAGCTCATAGCCCTTTTTTGTGAAGCTTACAATGCAAATTTTCATATTTTCAGTTCCCATATATTTCCCATATTTATATATTCACGCCTTTTTTCAATCGTTATCCTTTGACTCTACTGAAGCCTTGCGATACTCTGTCGAAAAATCCGGTGCGTAAAGTCTTGATTTCTCGTAATGCCGGTGAGCTATGACATCCCCCACAAGCACAATCGCTGTCTTTGTGATATTGTGCTTCCTCGCAGTCTGCTTAAGTGTAGCGACAGTGCACACGTATGCCTCCTCCTGTGGCCAGGTTGCCTTGTATACAATTGCAGCAGGTGTATCTGCCGCGTATCCTCCCTCAATAAGGCTTTCCGTAAGCTTCTCTAAAAGCCCGGTGCTTAAGTAAATCGCCATGGAAGCGTGGTGTGAGGCAAAGCTTGCTATGCTCTCCTTAGGCGGCACCTTCGTGCGCCCCTCCATGCGTGTGATGATGAGCGACTGGGAAATACCGGGGAGCGTGTACTCAATGTTGAGCGATGCAGCAGCGCCAAAGCACGCGCTCACGCCCGGACAGCTCTCATATGGTATTAAAAGAGTATCAAGCTCATCCATCTGCTCGCGCACTGCGCCGTATATGCTTGGCTCTCCCGTGTGCAGGCGCACAGTAATTTTTCCGTCTGCCTCAGCAGCTTTCATGACTGCGATGACCTCATCCAGTGTCATTTTTGCACTGTTATATATTTCACAGCTCTCCCTTGCATAGTCCAAAAGCTCTGGATTAACAAGCGAGCCTGCATAAATTATCACATCTGCCTTTTGTAAAAGACGCATTCCGCGTACTGTTATTAAATCTGCTGCGCCTGTTCCTGCGCCAACAAAGTAAACCATTTTTCTGCCTTTCTGCTTTTTGCAAGCTCACCAAATTCGTTTGAATACATGATACAGTCTATCTCAAGTCTGCCCTTTGCTCTCTTATCCAGATAAAAGCATATGCGCTCCATCGCATAATCCATTACCTCATACAGCCTGCCGCTTTCCTTAAGTGCCGCCAGGGCCTCCTCTGTCGTAAGGCTGTCCATAATGCGCTTTATGTATTCGGGCGCTACACCACACTTAAACGCAAATGCCGTCAAAAGCTCTATCCTGCAGTCTGCCTCCCTCGAATGAGTGTTCATGATGCCTCCTGCTACCTTTATGAGCTTTCCTATATGTCCTGTCAAAAGCATCCTCTTAAAGCCCATATCTGCAGCCATATCAATTGTTTCACCGATAAAGTTGGAGCATTTGACACTCCTGTCCAGATCATAGCCATAGCTTTCCTTCATAAAGTCAAGACCGTAATTTCCCGGAGCAACCGCCACATAATCATACCCAAACGAATATCTCTGCCTAAGCTCCACCCTTATCGTATCAATAAGAGCCTGTGAGCTCATGGGCTCAACAATACCGCTCGTGCCGAGAATTGATATACCACCAACTATCCCAAGTCTTGGATTAAAGGTCCTTTCTGCAAGCTCCTTTCCCTTTGGAACCGAGATTGTAATGTCAAGTGTCCCCTTAAAATCCAAAAGCTCACAGACCTCCCTTACCTCTTTTTCTATCATCTCACGCGGCACATGATTGATAGCCGCATTTCCGACAGGCTGGTCTAATCCGGGTTTGGTAACTCTTCCCACTCCGTCACCACCGTCAATATTTATGATAGCCAAATCCTGCTTTTTTTTGCTTAAAGCACAGGTATCGGAATGCAAAATCCGTACAGAAGCATATATATAGGCTCCGGTGGTCACATCCGGGTCATCCCCTCCGTCCTTTATCACGGCACAGCTTACCTCATTTTCACTTCTTTTTATGTCGGTGATATCAGCCGTGTAAGCTATTCCCTTAGGTGTCTGAATCGTTATTTTGTTTTTAGCCTTTCCGGTTAAAAGCATATATGCCGCCGCCTTTGATGCCGCCGCCGCACAGCTTCCTGTGGTAAATCCATATCTCATAATCACTAAATTTCCTCATGAATCAGCCTCTATCAACCAGACTGTAAATCAGCGCATTGCATATGGCAGCCGCAATATTACTGCCACCCTTTCGTCCGACATTTACTATGTATGGCACGCCGGTCTCCATAATAAGCTCCTTGGCTGCCTCCACATTGACAAAGCCCACCGGCACACCGATTACAAATGCAGGCTTATATATTCCTTTTTCTATCATATCGTACAGCTCTATAAGCGCTGTCGGTGCATTTCCTATCGCAAAAATCACAGGCTTATCTATCCTTGATGCAAACTCCATGCTTACTGCCGCGCGCGTTGTCTTTTTCTCCTTTGCAATAAGAGCGACCTCATCATCAGCCATAAAGCAGTGCGCCTGTCCACCGAATTTTGCCAGATATTTTTTATTTATGCCTGAAAGAGCCATGTTGGTATCAGTCACTATATCAGCGCCCTCTGATATCACCTTTTTGCAATAGCAACGGCGTCCTTAGAGTATTTAAGCGTCTGTATATAATCAAATCAGTCTCGTGTGTATGACTCTTTTGTTATCTCTCACTG
>ENA-OQMZ01000671-OQMZ01000671.1-human-gut-metagenome-genome-assembly--contig:-NODE-671-length-14109-cov-4.783364_pt1 | contig 14109 bp, 15 predicted proteins | sample MGYA00242621_ERZ504862 | MGnify/ENA primary metagenome ERZ504862 (study PRJEB26092, sample SAMD00036393) | human gut metagenome | host: Homo sapiens | study: EMG produced TPA metagenomics assembly of... | reverse complement strand
AAACAGGCACTTCCGTGATACACAAGACAGGACAAAAATCGACTTTCCATTATCAAGAGGTGAGTGCTTAATTTTTTTTACTTTTTTTTCCCGTACCGCTCCTTTTCTCCCTCCCCCCCTAAAAGATTTTTATTCATCGCCGTACACAGCAATAAAATGAATCAGTGCCTCTGTTTCGGAACTGGCATACTTTTTGGCAGATGCTTCCAGCGGCTGTGATTGATATGCTTCAAACGAATCGCCCTCGTCGCGTCCAGATATGTAGCATTATCATTTAGTTTCCACTTCCTCATTTCTTCAAAATAAACAGTATTCGCCATTTCCGAATTCCAGTCCATTCGCTCCAGCAGATAATACTCCATTCCATGATAACATTCTTCGCAAATTCCCGTAAAAAATTCTTCTGCTGTCTGAGATGTTAAATGCTCTGGAGCATACCATATTTCGTTCTCTTCGTTATTATATAATGCAACGCAATTCGATGATCCTGTCTCTTTCACATACAGCGGAATTTCGGGAATTCCAAGTCGTTCTGTTTCAAGCCGTACCATCTTCTGTGCTGCAATTGTTCTTTCTTCCAGTGTTTTTTGCCTCCATTCGCTCTCCTTTAAGCTCAGCAGAAATTCTTTATTTTCCTGAAAAATGTTCTCCTGATTCTGGACGAGATTATAGTCCTTTTTTCGTTCGTAAAGTTCTGCCACTCCGGACGGAGACTCAAGCTTCCAATATATCATCATACAAGTCGGTACCATACTCACGCATACTGAAACAAACAGAAATGCGTTTAAGTCACTTCTTTTTAATCTCCAGAATTTTTTCGGAGAATATTTTCGTTTTTTTCTATGTAAATCTCTTAAAACCGTAACAAGAAATATCCCATCCAGCACTGCAAGAAACAACACAATTTTCAGTGAATATTGGGCAAATAAAAACAGCATCAGTATGCTCGGCGGAAATGTATAGAATAAAACTTCATTTGCAGTTCCATCTGCGCAGTAGCTTCGAATGGGTGAGGCCAGCCACAAAATCAGGCACAGCGCATAGGCAAAAAGCATTGTCCCCGACGAAATATGGACGGAACATTCTGTAATATATACCTCAACCTGTTTCACATACATCACATACAAGATACAGATCGGATATAAAATCGAGCTTTTGCTCAACCAGTATGCCGCTGATTTTCTTTCCCGTCTTCTTTTCTGTTCCTCCATATCAGATCCCCCTGATTTTTCTTTTGTTTTATTTGGAATACTTGTATGTTTATTTTAGCGTAATTTTTCGTTTTTGCCTATCCTTCGTTTTTCAGTTGAATCTTTCTGTAAAAACCAAAATTGCGAAACCCTGTTTTGGCAGGACTCCGCAATCTCTTTTTCCTATTTACTTTATGATACATGACGGGCAGCATATTTCATTTTCTGGTTTCCGGCGCATTTCTTAAAATACTGCCGGATCGCATCTTCGTTCATATCGTTTCCGATAAACACAGCCTGGCCGGCGTTTTTCTGTTCTGTGCCGGTGATGCTGTAGCGGTGATCGGCGACATCAAATTGGAGAAACTGGTCTCCGGCTGCGAACTGTCCTTTTGCACGGATGATATTTCCAAACGCTCCGCGAATGATCTGTTCCAGAAAACACCACAGGGTTTCCGGTGCCTCCATTCGGATATTTTCGAAGGAGAAGGTCTCCGGCATCTTTTCGCCGCTCTGCGTATCCTGTACTTCTTTCTCATATCGGCCGCCCAGCAGCAGGCTCTGGTAATCTTCCCGTGTCATCGTGGATGCATAATCCGTGATGATTTTTGCCTGCGGGTTAATTTCCTGCAGAAATTTCTGGATGCGCTGTTTTTCTTCCGCCTGGCATGCTTCTGTTTTGGAAACAATGATCGTATCCGCGCTTCGGATCTGATCCTGATACAGCTCGGGATATTCCGCCATATAGCGGCGGTAACTGTAAACATCCACAATAGTGACCGGCGAGAGAAGCTGAATTCTCTCGTACTCGATCTGACGCAGATTTTCTATAATCCGGGCGAGACTTCCGACGCCTGTCGGTTCTACGATCAGGTATTCCGGGTCTACCACATTGGCAATGGTCAGCACGGATGCTGCAAAATCCTTTTTCCCGATGCAGCAGATGCACTGCTCTGTCATTTCCCATACATTTTTCTGCGTTCCCTGCCGGTTCTGGCCAAGACGTGCGCCGTCGATTCCTGCGGCTCCATATTCATTTTCCAGTATGGCAAACCGCTGATCGACGTTCCTGGCCAGCCGTTTGATAAATGTTGTTTTTCCCGCGCCCAAAAAGCCGGATACGATCAATATTTTCATACGTTTCCTTTTTCAGTCAAATTTTCAAATCATCAGTCAGCCAATTTAACGACTGGTTTGATTAAATCCTTCGGTTTATCTCTCATGAGGAACAGTGCTTCTTCCAGATGATCCCATCCATCAAACACATGTGTGGACAGCGGGCTGACATCCAGCTTGCCTGCCGAAACAAGAGCTCCCAGTTTTTCCATGCGGAGTCTTCCGCCAGGCATCAGGCCTCCGTTAATCTGTTTGTGACCCATTCCAACGCCCCACTCTACACGCGGAATATCAATGTTGTCACCGGATCCAAGATAGTTTACATTTCCGATCTTTCCGCCCGGTTTCAGGCATTTTACTGCTTCTGCAAAGGTTTCTACACCACCGCCGGCGATGACTACTTTATCAACACCTTTTCCATCTGTCATATCAAGTACCTGCTGGAAAATCGGTCCGTTCTTGTAGCTGACAAAATCCGTTGCGCCGTATTTTTTTGCCGCTTCTACGCAGACCGGTCTCGTTCCGACAGCAATGATTCTCGATGCGCCGCGCATATTCGTTCCGGCTACCGACATCAGACCAACTGGTCCGATTCCGATGACAAGAACTGTATCACCAAACTGTACATCGGCAAGCTCTACGCCGTGGAATCCGGTCGGCACCATATCGGAAAGCATGCACGCGTCGACAACATTGATGTTTTTCGGAAGCAGCGCAAGGTTTCCATCGGCATCATTTACATGAAAGAATTCAGAAAAGACACCATCTTTGAAGTTGGAGAATTTCCAGCCTGCCAGCATTCCGCCGGAGTGCATGGAATAACCAGCCTGTGCTTCCAGAGAATTCCAGTCCGGAGTGATGGCCGGCACAAGAACCCGGTCTCCCGGTTTGAAATCTTTTACGAGCTCTCCGACTTCCACAACCTCTGCACAGCACTCATGGCCCAGAATCATGTTATGACGGTCACCGATGGCCCCTTCCCATAAAGTGTGGACATCTGATGTGCAGATGGCAACTGCCAGTGGACGGCAAATGGCATCCATCGGCCCGCATTTCGGGCGTTCTTTCTCGATCCATCCGGATTCACCGATTTTCAGCATTGCATAACCTTTCATATCTTTTGCTCTCCTTTCAGATTGTTAATGATTTATCGATTCCTATGATTCGAATATATCACTAATAGATTACTAATTCAACAGAAAAGTCACGGAATATCGTAGAATATTCCGTGACTTTTTTTATAGCTTTTGCACAATAGATTACTTATAGATACTTTTTTATCAAATTCTGTACCGACCGCATTCCCATACCGAAACGGCTACAGCCGGCTTTCTGCATTTCCTGTATAGTTTCCAGACTGCGGATTCCACCGGCGGCCTTGATCTGAATGCGACCGGCGGCTTCACGGCTCATGATTCGAACCTGCTCCACGGTGGAAGGACAGCCGGGATACCATCCGGTGCTCGTCTTTACATAATCCGCACGGCCTTTCACACACAGATCCACTGCCTGGCAGATTTCCTGCTCCGTCAGCTGCGGTGCCTCGATGATCACCTTAAAAATCGCCGAAGGCACCTGCTCCCGGATGGCCAGAAGTTCTTCTTTTACATAAGAAAATTCGTGGCTTCTGAATGCCGTAAGATTCATCACCATGTCGATTTCCCGGCAGCCAGCCTCCCACAGTTCTTTTGCCTGCCGCTTCTTCTGTCCGGTCGTATCTCCGCCGCCCGGAAAGCTTACCACGCCTCCCGCATGGATTTCTCTGGTGTCCTGCAGCCGTTCTGCCACATGGGCGCTGAACGCCGGCAAGGTAAACACAGCAGCCAGACGATATTTCTTTGCCAGCTCCACCATCGCATCAATTTCATCCATTGTATGAAATGCCTGTACACAGCTGATATCAATCTGCCGCATCAGTTTCTTCTGTTCTTCTGTCTCATCGCTCATTTACTCCGTCCTTTTCCCGAAATCTCCACCTCGTACTTGCTTCCGATGATCCGCACGTGGTCAATGCTCACCGGCCGGTTCTGCCAGTAGGTGACTCTGTGCACCACAAGAAGCGCATCCTTCGGCTCCGTTTTCAGAACCTGGGCTTCCATAAAGGTCGCGGATTTCGCTGAAATTCTGTCTCGTGTCTCATCAATCTGCAAGCCGAATTTCTCCTCCAGAAACTGATACAGCGCTACAAACTGATTCTCATACGCCTCGATGCCAGGGACTTTCGCATATTCGATATAATTTTCCATCAGCGTAACAGGCTCTTCATCCGCAAGCTGCAGCCGCTGAATCCTCGCCACGCTGGTTCCCTCCGGAATTTCCAGTTCATCGGCGAGCTGTTTGTCCGCCGAAATGATGTCGATCATCATATCTGACGTCGTTACCCGATATCCTTTTTTCATCAGGGATTCCGTGACCGATGTGACCTTGTTATAATTCTGAATTGCCTTATGATTCAGCACCCTCGTTCCAGAACCCTGGCGAACCTCAACCAGTCCCTCCTGCACCAGCATCTTTACTGCATTCCGTACCGTAGTACGGCTGACCTGATAGATTTTCTCCAGTTCACACTCCTTCGGCAGAAATCCCCCGACAGGATATGTTCCCTTATTGATCTCGTTTTTCAGTCTGCTGTAAACCTTCACATAAGCCGGTGCATTTTTCATCTTCTTCCCCTCCCGTGAAATATCAATATCCGCTTTTTGATCCTTTTTGCAGTATACCATATTTTGACGGCACAATCGAGTCCCAAAGAAGAGTTCCTGTTTTCTGCTTTGTCACCGACACATACTCTGTCAGACGCACAGAAAAAAGGCAGACGCATGTCATTTCTTTATGACTCACGTCTGCTCTGCATGAATCTTCTTTTTTCTGCTGTCTGCGAAATACTTCCATTCTCCAGAAGCAAATCTCTCTTTCTGCGGTGTAAATTTTTGTTACAAATTTTTATTGTTCTTTTCTATTTTTTCGTATCAAACCGCGTCACCGCCATGTGCACCACGTACGGCACCAAGATGACCGGGATTGCCAGGTATGCCAGGATGCTGTACGCCTTCTGGATCAGCGTCAGCAGACCAAACTGTGCGATAAGGAAGTCCGCGATGCAGCAGACAAGCGCGGCAAGGATCTGGGTGCGGCTGATTTTGCCTGCGGTTTCTGTTCTGCTGCTTCGTTCAGCGAGACCGGCGTGGATTCGTTTGACCATGGCGGCAACCATGTTGACGGCTGTGGATACGGCACCGAGGATGATCAGTACGGAAATCAGCGGTGTCATGAATTTACTGCCGACGCCCTGCTGAACCATAAATAATGTCGGGACGCTCTGCTGGATCATTTCCGGGTTCTGGTATACGGTCATGATTCCGAGGACGACCATGATCATCAGAAGGGCATTTAATACGGCACCGACTGCCATGCTCTTTCCGGCATCCTGCGGTTTTTCGAAGGATTTGGCATGCTGGACGAAGACTGCGACATTGGCAAGCTGGAAGGTTCCGTAGAGGAATGCGGCGTACAGGGCTTTGCCGAATGGGAGGTCTGCGGTTTTCATGGCGTTTACAGTATCGCCGATCTTTCCGGCTCCGGCGATGATGTTCGGGACGTAGACGATCAGCAGACCGGCGATAATGCAGATGGACAGCACTGACGCTACTTTCCGCACCAGATCCGTTCCGAATACCGAACGACGAAAATAATTTTCCAGTTTCATAACGATTCTCCCTTCTTCCTAACAAGCAAAAGGGCGTACTGACCTTCTGTTGGTCAATACGCCCTTGTATCTCCGATGTGCTTTAGTATATCACAGTTTTAACGCGAATGCACTCAATTTTAAGCAAAACGCAAAAGATCCCGGGATTTTTCTCTCCCGGGATCTGAAAATTCTTACTATGTAATTCTTTTTTAAACCACACGTCTTACCGCAAGAATCGTGGTATACGCTGCGTTGCTGCTGATCTTGATACCGTCGCGCTCATTGCTTGCGTGTACGATTGCACCGCCGCCGATGTAGATGGCTACGTGGCCGCTGTAGCAGATAATATCGCCCGGCTGAGCCTCTGCATAAGATACACCGCGTCCTACACCACGCAGTCACTGGAGGAATGCGGAAGGTCGTATCCGAAGTGTGCGTAAACGCTCATGATAAAACCAGAGCAGTCAGCTCCGTTGGTAAGGCTTGTGCCGCCCCATACGTATGGATTTCCAATAAACTGTGTTGCATAGGATACGATGGCACTTCCGGTTGCGCTTCCGGTGCTGCTGGAGCTGCTGGAATCATCCGAGCTGCTGGTATCGCTGGACGAAGAATCATCGTAAGAGCTTCCTCCGTTAGACGGTGTTGTTGTCGTGGTGGAGCTTCCTGTGCTGGACGGTGTGTTGTCTGCCGTTGTTGTATTATTTGCAGCACTGCTTGCGGCTACTTCTGCTTCCGCCTGTCTTGCAGCTTCTGCCTGGCGCGCTACCTCGGCTGCTTCTGCTGCCTGACGTGCCTCTTCTGCTTTTCTTGCTTCCTCAGCGGCTTTCGCTGCTTCTTCGGCTGCAATCTCTTCCTGAATCTGCTGGATCTTTGCGTTCTGCTCTGCCAGGACTGCGTTGTACTGTGCAGCCATGTCATTCAGGTCTGCAATCTGGTTCTCGTAGTCATCGGAAACGGCTTTCTTCTGCTCGAGCATTTCCTCAAGGGACTGCTGCTGTGCTTCCTGCTCTGCCTCGCTGGCTTCCAGGTCTGCTTTCTCGTCTGCGAGCTGATTGCTGTAATCCGTTACCTGCTGTACCAGATCCATGTACTCCTGCAGGCACTCTCTGTCGTATTTGTATAACTTCTGGGTGTACTCAGCCTGGTTGAGAATGCTGCTTAAATCTTTTCCCTCCAGAAGAAGTGCTGCCCAGCCGTTGTCTCCGCCGCTCTCATAGAGGAACTGGATTCGTTTTTTCATCAGCTCGTACTGCTCGTCCTCTTCAGCCTGGGACTGTGCCAGTTTTTCCTGTGTTGTTTCAATTTCTGTCTGTTTCTCTGCAATTTCATTTTCAGATTTTCCACGGATGCCATGGTTACGACAAGCTGTGCGTCCAGGTCATCAATCTCGCCGGTAATCTGATTCTTTTTGGTTTCCAGATCGTCGATTTCTGCTTTTGCGTTGTCAAGCTGTGCGCTGGTCTCTGCCTGTGCTGCCTGCTGCTGCTGTAACTGCTCCTGTTTCGAGGCGCTTACTGTCATTACCTGAGCTGCACTTACGATCACTGCTAAACTTAAGGCAAGAAATTTTTTTCTCATTCTTTCACTCCCAAATTGATTCGTTGTATGTAGGTTTCTTTGTTTCAGGTTTCCCTGTTTCTTAGAAATTCAATTATTCTGTAACAATTTTGAAATATTTTTCCCAATTCTTTTACATAATATCACAATTCACAAATGGATGCAAGGAAAAATATCCCGACTTTTTGTAAACAATTCGTGAACAGTAACGATACATGTTATTTTACCTTCTGTACACTCACACAACTCAATTTGTATTGATCCGGCGAGGAAAGCGCATCGCCGTCAGGGATTGAAAAGTCCTCTGCGGAGAATTTCGCACAGAGTGCCCGGTACTGATCCTCTGTAAAGTACGGCACCGCATCCTGATTCCATTCCAGACTGATTTCCTGATCGGTCACGCCGCGCGTTACAATTTTCCCGCCTTCAAAATCCTTTTGTTTCATTTCTTTTAACGCATTGTAAACTGCAGTTCCATAATCCAGACGTACTTTCAACACGGCATTGGCGTACTCCTCCACGCCGCCGTTTGCGATCAGTGCTCCGCCTGCCGCAGATGCTGCTGCGCCAAGTACATTCTGATACGATGCACCGTCCGAGAAGAGAATCTGTCCGCCCTCACCATACCAGCTTTTGATTTTTTCCAAATACGACGGTGATACGCTGCTGCTTTTCCGATACGTATAATCCAGCGTGATGCTGTTTTCTCCAAGGCCCAGATCCGCAGCGGCCGCCTCTGCACCGAGTGCATAACCTGTCCCGTACTTTGTTCCGTTCTCTTCGTTTTTCTGTCCGATATAGCCCAGGTGCGTGTAGCCGGCCTGTACTGCCGCATATCCTGCCAGGTAGCCGGCCTCTGATACATCAATTTCCAGGCTTTCTGTATTTCCGCGGAGACGGCTGCGGCCGCTCTCACTGACCGGTTCTGCCTCCAGCAGCAGAAAACGGACATCCTTCCAGTCGCGCTGTGCATCGTAAACGGCGCGGCTCATGCTCGTTCCGGCACAGACGATAACGGATGCTCCTTCTGCGCCGCCTCTTTGATGGTGTTTTCATAGTCCTCTGTTGTCCGTCCTGCCGGAACACTTGCTTCATATTTCAGACCGCTCTCGTCTCCATACTGCGCAAGACCGTTCCATGCTGACTGATACACGGCATCGGAAGCTACCTCACTGCCGTCGGTTACCAGCACCAGATCCACTGGTTCCGTCTTTTCTTTTCCGCAGCCGCCCAGCAGCAGCAACGACACTACGCCAAGACAGAGCGCCCATTTCCAGCTCTTTCGCATGTTTACTCCCCTTGTATTTTTATTTTCCAAATTTTTTCTTTTGTATTTCTGATCTGCGTCTTTCACGCACCTTCTAGTATAGACAATTCCAGCGCAAAAAGAAAGAGAGAATACACGAACTACAAAGTTTTTTTGTATTCTCTCTTATTTTTTATAGAAGATATTTTACTGGAACAGATCGTTCAGGATTTCTGCCGGTTTCTTCCTGCGGTAGCCTTCACTGTCACTTAAGATACTGCTGCTCCAGGTGAAATGATTCACACCGGTCAGATAGGACCGGTCAAGAACTTTTACACCATACCGCTCATACGCAACCGGATAATACATTTTCATGTATTCATTTGCCAGCTCAATAGCTTCACTGTTAATGCTTCCTGTTGAAGAAACGGTTCCGCCAAGCTGAATATACGGCGGTGTCGCATGAATGACAACCACGCTGCCGTCCGAGCACTGGCCAATGACAATCCAGACATGACCGCTCTTGCTGACCACATCACCCGGCGTAAATTTCTGGGATGTATCGCCTGTCACGCAGGTTCCCCAGCCTTTTCTTGCAAAGTAGGCCGGCATTCCAGTGGAGGTTGTCGTTGCATACTCTTTCGTCACCTGATGTGCGGTCCATCCGACATAGCCGGAACAGTCAAGACCTTTTCCGTACTCATACAGATGATCGGAATAGTTGTAGGTGGAATTCTGTGTATTGAAGAATTGTTTCCACTGCGCATTGACGCCGTAACTCTCTGCCTCTGCGTCTGTGTGGCCGCCTCCCCAGATATACAGGGTGTTTCCAAGCGGAAGCAGTGCATTTTTCAGAAAGTTCCGTACGGTGCGGACACCGATCTGCGCGGACGGTTCAAATCCGTCCGGACTCTGTACCAGCTTGCCGTCCTCATCGAACACATACGTTTTTCCGTCGATCACCTGTTTTCCGGTTATCATGCCGCCCCAGTTTCGGAAATAGTATGTATTTCCGCCAATCGACTGCCAGCCGATTGCCATTTTCGAGTCAGATCCAAGGTAATAGAGGTTATTATCATAGGTAATAAACGCATTCTTGTACATGCCGCCCCAGCTTCTCGGATAATAATAGTTATAATCCAGTATACCCAGCCGCTTGTCGCCATAACGCCGTTTTTGTCTACATAATAATAGTTTCCGTCGTACTGAAACAGCTCGTCATCTCTTCTGGTTCCATTGGCATTGATCCAGTAATGCGTTCCGTCCAGAAGCAGCCAGCCCGTATGGCTTGTGCCGTCCTCATCGAAATAATACGTTTTTCCGCCGTTCTGCACCCAGCCGGTGGCAAATGTTCCATCTGAATTGGCATAGTATGTTTTACCGCCGATGGTAAATGTCTGATCATGGTACAGACCGCCCCAGCTCTGGAATGCGTATTTTGTTCCGCCGATGGTATGAATTCCGGTGTACATGCCGCCCCAGCTTCGGAAATAGTAGCGGTTTTTGTCGTAGGTGATCCATTCAGACGATGCCATCGTACCGTCTTCTTTCATCCAGTACCAGTTGTTGTCATATTTCACCCAGCCGGTCTGAAGCGACGTATCCTTGTTGATCCAGTAATACGTTCCGTTGGTCAGATACCAGCCCTCTTTTGTAATCTGCTCGCCGTCTTCCAGAAAATAGTATTTCTTTCCATTGATATCGCAGACACCTGTATAGAAGGTTCCGTCATCCTTTGCCCAGTATTTCTTTCCCTGCCAGGTAAAAGATTCGTTATGGTAAACGCCGCCCCAGCTGTGGAAATAATATCTTGCTCCGTCAACCTCTTTCATTCCGGTGTACATCACACCGTCACCATCAAAATAGTATCGGTTGTTGTCATACGTGATCCATTCAGATGCAGCACGTGTGCCGTCCGCTTTCAGCCAGTACCATTTGCCTTCCAGCTTCAGCCAGCCGGTCTGAACAGAACCATCCTGATTAATCCAGTAAGTCTGATCTCCCAGCTGAACCCAGCCGGTCTGGCTGGCATGATAGATCGATCCGTCATTCTGCGCTATGTAGGTTTTCCCTTTTACGGTAAAGAAGGTGTTTCGATATACACCACCCCAGCTCTGGAAATAATACTCGTTTCCTCCGATGCTCTGGAAACCGTTTTTATAAATGCCGCCCCAGCTCCGGAAGTAATACAGATTGTTGTTGATTTCTTTCCAGCCGGATGTCATCATGACACCATTATCATCAAACCAGTACCAGTTATCATCGTACAGCAGCCAGCCGGTCTGCAGGACGCCGTCTTCTCTTACCCAATAATATGATGTGCCTTTTTTCAGCCAGCCTTTTTGTGTGATCTGCGCTCCCGTAGTATCATCAAATGCGCAGAGATCACCATGTCCATTCATTGTTCTGACTATTCCACGGGCAACGATACCATTTTCCTGTACATAGTACATTTTTCCACTGATGCTGAGATACACATTTCTCTGAATGCCGCCCCAGCTCTGGAAATAATAAAGGTTTCCATCTACTTCCTGAAAACCATTTTTATAGATTGCTCCGTCTCCCTTGGCATAATAAAGATTATTATCGTATGTGAACCAGCTGTTTTCTGCCATGCGGCCGTTCCAGTCCGGATCCAGCCAGTACCAGTTTCCATTCCGGTAAAGCCATCCTGTTTTCAGCTGTCCGTTCTCATAAAAATACCAGCCGCTGTCGCCTGCCTTAACCCAGCCATTCTGACTGGCCCGCACAGCAGCACCGCTGTCCTGTGAAGCCTGTGTCTGCGTTTCACTCTGTATCCCGCTCTGCTGATCCTCTGTCTCCACAGACTGGTCCATCACCGTGCTGCTCCCCACAGCACTCGCGGAAACAGTCGTCGGATGTACGCTGAGCATCAGCACCATAAAAAGTGTACCGCCCAGAAGACTTCTCAATTTTTTCTTCGATGTCATTGGCAAGTAACTCCCTTACTATATTATATCTGCTTTTCTCTCCATGTTATCATTAGAAATTATATTATCTTTTGTAATATTTTGCAATAAAAACGTAAAAAAAGAGACATTCACGAAGGAATGTCTCTTTTTTTCTGTGTTTTATTTCACGCTTTATTCTGTCTTTTCAAGACAATATCCTGTGTTATTAGAACAATCCTGTAATCTTTCCAGTAGCGTCTACATCGATACGCTCTGCTGCCGGAACTTTCGGCAGACCTGGCATGGTCATGATGTCACCGGTCAGGGCTACGATGAAGCCTGCACCTGCAGAAATTTTCAGGTTACGTACGGTAACTTCGAATCCGGTCGGTGCGCCGAGTTTGGTCTGATCATCGGTCAGGCTGTACTGGGTTTTGCCATACAGATCGGGCAGTTGCCAAATCCGAGAGCCTCTAACTGTTTTGCCTGTTTCTGTGCATTTGCGGTCAGGACAACTCTACTTCCGCCGTAGATCTTCTGAACGATGGCGTTCAGCTTCTCTTCGATGGAGCCTTCCAGATCGTATGCATAGGTGAAATCGTTCGGCTGCTCGCAAAGACGGACAACTTCTTCTGCCAGGGCTACGCCGCCCTCGCCGCCTTTTGCCCATACCTCGGACAGAACAACGTTGACACCGAGCTCTTTGCATTTCTCCTCAACCAGCTTCAGCTCTGCTTCGGTATCGGTCGGGAATGCGTTGATAGCAACGACACATGGCAGTTTGTATACGTTTGTGATGTTGCTTACGTGTTTCAGAAGGTTCGGCATACCTTTCTCCAGAGCTTCCAGGTTCTCGCCGTTCAGTTCTGCTTTCGGAACGCCGCCGTTGTATTTCAGGGCACGAACAGTTGCTACGACTACAACTGCATTCGGTTTCAGGCCTGCCATACGGCATTTGATGTCGAGGAATTTCTCAGCACCAAGGTCAGCACCGAAGCCTGCCTCTGTGATAGTGTAATCTGCTAATTTCAGGCACATTTTGGTTGCTGTTACAGAGTTGCAGCCGTGTGCGATGTTTGCGAATGGTCCGCCGTGAACGATAGCCGGAGTTCCTTCCAGTGTCTGTACCAGGTTTGGTTTCAGAGCATCTTTTAAGAGTGCTGCCATAGCGCCTTCTGCGTGCAGGTCACCTGCGGTTACCGGTTTCTGCTCGGATACTTTTCCGTAGGTATATCCGATGATGATCTTGGAAAGTCTTTCTTTCAGATCTGTGATGTCGCTTGCCAGACACAGAACTGCCATAACCTCAGATGCTACGGTGATGTCATAGCCGTCTTCTCTCGGCATTCCGTTTGTTCTTCCGCCAAGGCCGTCTACAACGCTTCGAAGCTGACGGTCATTCATATCTACGCATCGTTTCCAGGTGATCTTTCTCGGATCGATATTCAGAGCGTTGCCCTGGAAAATGTGGTTGTCAATCATAGCTGCCAGCAGGTTGTTTGCTGCACCGATTGCATGGAAGTCACCGGTGAAGTGAAGGTTGATATCTTCCATTGGAACAACCTGTGCGTATCCGCCGCCTGCTGCTCCGCCTTTTACACCGAAGACCGGTCCAAGAGATGGCTCGCGAAGTGCAACCATTGCTTTTTTACCGATTCTGGAAAGTCCGTCTACCAGACCTACAGAAGTTGTTGTTTTTCCTTCTCCTGCCGGTGTCGGGTTGATGGCTGTAACGAGGATCAGTTTTCCATCCTCCGCATTGGTGTCTTTTAACAGATTGTAATCAATTTTTGCTTTGTACTTTCCGTACTGCTCCAGATATTTGTCATCAATACCTGCTTTTTCTGCGATCGCTGTGATCGGCTGCATGGTACATTCCTGTGCAATTTCAATGTCTGATTTGTAACCCATTGTTTTAAAATCCCCTTTCTTTTTTCCGCTTTGTCCGCCGATTGATAGCCATATTTTACCATGTTTTGTAAGATGATTCAATTGATAATTATTTATTTCACAATCTTTATACGTTTTGTACCAAAAAATGCAGAAAATTCCGCCAAAAGGCGGAGCGGCACAATTCTGCATTAAAAAAAGAAGGATTCCCGGCTTTTTGCTGCCGAAAATCCTTCTCTTTTTTATTTTTTAAGAATACTGCGATTCATCCACCTCAAACGGTTCGTCGCACGGTCCTTCGAGGAGGCGGTAGCTGCCCTGTGTGGAGAAGTAATACCATTTTCCGTCGATCAGTTTCCATCCTTTTACGGCGTAGCCGTTTGCGTCAATGTAATATCTCTGCTCGGTGTCGTTTGCATAGCGGTGCGGGTTCAGGGAAACCCATTCGCTTTTGGCCCAGCGGTCTTCGTCTTCGATGTAGAACTTCCAGCCTCATCAGTTTTGGTC
>ENA-OQMZ01000670-OQMZ01000670.1-human-gut-metagenome-genome-assembly--contig:-NODE-670-length-14119-cov-1.557533_pt1 | contig 14119 bp, 19 predicted proteins | sample MGYA00242621_ERZ504862 | MGnify/ENA primary metagenome ERZ504862 (study PRJEB26092, sample SAMD00036393) | human gut metagenome | host: Homo sapiens | study: EMG produced TPA metagenomics assembly of... | reverse complement strand
GGATGAATTCGCATGGGTTATTTGAAGATCTTCGAACAAGGAACATTAAGGGTGAATACCGGGCATTTTTAAAAACGGAATCTAAACGATCTCCCGGATGGTAGAGGTTTTCTGCGTGAGGACAAAAGGCTCTTCTCTGAGCAGAGCCAGATCGCCGTTTCTCATATCTAAAGCAGTCACAAGTTTTGTTGGAACAGCAAGAACCATTTCTTCCGAAGCTAGTGTTTCATAGATGATTCCTGATTTTTGCTGCGACTTGGTCAAAGTCATAAAACCAAGATCAAGCTCACCAGACAGGAGTAGCGGATGCTGATCACGAACACTGCGTTCAATCGGTTCCACTTCTATACGTGGACAAATATTGTGGAACTTAGGGTAAACACTGGTGAACATGGCAATTCCGCGGCCGGGAGTGAATCCGAGAGTGATATGACCTTTCTGTGCTTCGCAGAGATCGTGAATCTGATTGTAGGCATTCTTCTTTATAAGAAGAATGTCTTTTGCTGCGTTGAGATAGATTTCGCCGGCAGGGGTTGGGTGCCAGTCAGTCCGGGAACGATAGAATAGCGGAGTGCCGAGCTCTTTTTCCAGCTTGAGAAGCTGCTGGTTGAGGGCAGACTGGGTGATGAATAGCTTTTCGGCTGCATGGGTAATATTTTGTTCTTCTGCAATTTTTAAAATATATTCAATCTGTTTTAAATCCATAGGAATAACCTTTCTGCTGATTCTGTGAATGAGCCTTTACATTTCTATTTCCAGTATAATTCGACCGATATGGAATGACAAGAAAAACTATTAAAAAAAATTAAGAGAAGTAGAAAAACAATGAATTTTACTTATTAATAGTAAGAGCGTATGATAAAACCATAAAGAACAGCAAAGAAAAATGAAACATTTCTTGCTAAGCGAAAAGGAGGAATCATTCATGGCTAAGCGACTTCTTGTAAAAGTGAATGAAGCAGACAATGTTGCAATTGCAGTGAAAGAAATCAAAGCCGGAACACAGGTTTCAGAAGATCTGGTTACCCGTCAGGATATTCCACAGGCTCATAAAGTAGCGCTTGAGAGAATCCCAAAGGGACAGCCGGTGATTCGTTACGGTGTTATTCTGGGGTATGCTCTGGAAGATATTGAAAAGGGAGACTGGATCAATGATTTATGCTGGAGCTTCCGACGCACCATCTGTTGATGATATGAAGTATGGAAAAAAGATTGTAACAGATCTTCCGACACCGCCGGTAACAACATTCGAAGGATATAGGAATCCTAATGGTGGATATGCAGGAACGAGAAATATTCTTGGAATCAGCACAACGGTTCAGTGTGTAACCGGTGTACTTAATGTGGCGGTGAAGAGAATCAAAGAAGAACTGCTTCCAAAATATCCGCATGTGGATGACGTAGTTCCAATCAATCATGCGTATGGATGTGGTGTCGCAATCAATGCACCGGAGGCGAAAGTGCCGATCCGTGCTTTACGCAATCTTGTACATCATCCGAATTTTGGCGGACAGGTGATGGTTGTTGCGCTTGGATGTGAGAAATTAACAGTGGAAAAATTGCTGGACGAGGCAGATATTTCCACGGAAAATGTAATTGTTCTTCAGGAACAGAAAGGTTTCGATGCCATGGTAAATGCCATTATGGAGATGGCAGATAAAAAACTTGCAATTCTTAATCAGAGAAGAAGAGAAACATTACCGCTTTCCGATCTTTGCATCGGTATGCAGTGTGGCGGAAGTGATGCATTTTCAGGCGTCAGCGCAAACCCATCTGCCGGATACGCAGCAGATATGCTTGTAAATGCAGGCGCAACCGTAATGTTTTCAGAAGTTACAGAAGTAAGGGACGGCGTGCATTATATCGCAGAACGCTGTGTGAGCAAAGAAGTTTGCGACAAACTTGCGGCAGAGATGAAATGGTACGACCACTATCTGGAAGAGGGAAATGTTGACAGAAGCGCTAATCCAACTCCGGGAAATAAGAAAGGCGGACTTTGTAATATTGTAGAAAAAGCAATGGGATCAATTGCTAAATCAGGAAGCTCACCGATCGTAGAAGTATTATCTCCGGCAGAGCGCCCGTCAAAGAAAGGTCTTATCTATGCAGCAACACCGGCCAGTTGATATTGTCTGTGGACCTTGCCAGCTTGCATCCGGTATCACACTACAGGTATTTATGACCGGAAGAGGAACACCTTATGGACTTGCAGCAGCACCGGTATTAAAGTCTGTTCCAGAAATGAGATGAAAGAGATGTGGCAGGATCTGATCGATATCAACGCAGGTCCGGTTGCTACAGGTGAAGCACAGATCTCAGATATCGGTACAGAATTATTTAATAAAATTATTGCGGTTGCAAGCGGAAAAGATCAGAGTTTTGCAGAAAAATATAAACTCCACAATGATCTGTGCATCTTTAATCCGGCACCGATTACCCTAAGATATGTTTTTGAAAAATTCTTAGTCTCCTAAAAAGAATATAGAGCTGGCCGCAGAGCGTGCTGCGGCCGGCAAATACACGAACAGAAAAAGAATCTTGTCCCAAATGCTGCGGAGAAGATTCTTTTTCTTTTTATAAATTGTAGGGAATAAATTTGTTGATAAAATAGTGAAGTGCGTGATAAGGTAAAAGAAAGTGAATTATGGTCGGAGGCATTTATTATGGTTAAAATAGGAATGTTTCTCCCGGAAGAGCGGATGGTCGAACCGGCGAGAAAAATTATAGAAGAAAATCATCTGGATGTGGTCTATCTTGAGGCTGTGCATACAGTAGATGCAGTGAATAAAGCAAGAATTGCAGTGGAGGCCGGAGCCCATATTCTGGTTGCCAGAGGATATCAGGCGAAGTTAATTAAAGAATATACAAATATTCCTGTTGTTGAGATTCGTTTTCATGCACAGGAGATTGGTCTGCTCATTCAGAAAGCAAAGACGATTCTTAAGAAAGAGCATCCACATATTGCATTGATCGCATTTGAAAATATGCTCTGTGATATGTCGTATATGGAGCAGCTGTTTGATATACGACTGGATGTGATTTATCTAAAACGTATTGAAGAGGCTGAAAGCATTATTGCAGATTTTGAGGAAAGACCGGATCTGATCATTGGTGGAGAAGGAACCTGCAGAGCAGCAGAAACGATGGGATATTCGACACTGTTTTATCAATCAACGGAAGAATCGCTAAAAGAAGCCCTTCTTGCAGCAAGAATGCGTCCTATGCAGCTGAAAGTGAGAAGCGTAATACTGCGCAGTTTGAAACAGTACTGGATACGTCCTTTAATGGAATTATCAAGGTGAACGCAGAAGGAAGAGTGATTGTAGTCAATAAACTGGTTGAAAATTTGTTAGGAAAGAATAGTGAAGATCTGGTTGGAAAGAGCCTGACAGAGATTCTCCCCGGAATAGATTCGCTCTTGATCGAGAATATTTTAAGCGGAAAGAGCGAAAGCTATTCCACTTCTGTTTCTGTCAGGAAAAAGACCTGGATGGCAATGATTGCACCAATCCAGTATGACAATCAGATTACAGGAGCAATTTTGTCTCTTCAGAAGCTGGCAGACAATTCAAAAAAGACTAAGGATATCCAGGGAGATATGCTGCTGCATGGATTGTCGGCGCAGACCAAATTGAAGATATTCAGACAGAGAATGCACAGATGCGAAAAAATGCTTGAAACTGCGAAAATGTATGCCTTGTCTGAACACGCAGTTATGATTTATGGGCAGGCAGGTACAGAGGATTATCTTTTGGCAGAAGCAATTCACAATAATAGTATCCGCAAAGTGGGTCCATATGTCAGCATTAATATGCGGGGAATGGATAAAGAACATCAGATGGAAGAGCTTTTCCGAAGAGAAGCCGGAGATACAGTTTCAACTTTTGGTGCAAAGGGTGCAATGATAAAGGCAAATCACGGAACCTTATTTATTAAAGGAATCGAGCATCTGACTTTGCGTGTACAGCATCAGATTTTGCGTACAATGTTAAGCAGGGCGCAGATGAGAACAGATGCACAGCCACTTGACACGTTGGATGTAAGAATCATAGGATCATCAAAGATAAATCTGAAAACATCTGGTGGAAAAGGGAGAGTTTAGCGAGGAATTATATTATATGCTGCAGAGCCTGGTACTTGAGATTCCTTCATTGAATGAACGCCCGGAGGATCTGAGAAATTGTTTTGATAAAGAATTGAAGATATATAAGGAAAAATACAACCGTCCGCTTAGCGTAACAGAAGGAGCATATAAGAAGCTGCAGGAACTGAGGTGGACAGGGAATGGGATCCAGTTACGGTCATTTTGTGAACGACTTGTTCTTACAGCCCAAAAACGCATGATTGATGAAGTTGTTCTTCAAAATTTATATGACGAACTGTTTCCACATGTGGAAGAATCTCATGGAGAGAAGAGGATTCTTGTGTATCGTTCTCAGGAGACAGATGAACTTGAGGAGCTGCTTGAACGTTTCCACGGAAACCGGAAACTGGTGGCAGAAGAGCTCGGTATCAGCACGACAACTCTCTGGAGAAGAATGAAAAAGTATGGAATAGAAGCCAATTATGGTGGAAATGAATTACTATAGGAACAGGTAAATGCATACAGGGAGATAGTTTAAAACTGTCTCCTTTTTTGATGTGAAAAACTGTATTTTGTTATGTATAAAAATGAAGTGAGAATTTGTGCAGAATTCATAATGCTTCAAAAAATGAAAAAATGATTACATATGATGAAATGAATGGAAAGAAATTGAAATTGAAACAAATAAGAAAAACAGAAGCAAAACATAATGAAATAAAAATGAAATACAACAATTCAAAAAATGAAAACTTATGAAATCTACATAAATCAGAGCACACTCCATTGAACAATCTGTCAATAGAATCTTTGTACTCAGTTTTGTACAATATGCATGTCAGATAGATAAGTTACCTGACCAAAGACAAGGCAGGCAACAAGAAGCGCGCGAATTATCAAAGACGATTAGGAACAAGTTGAAATAGCAGTAATACAAAATATCAGAAATCTGAGAGGAGAAGAACAATGAAAGTTGGATTTATCGGACTTGGAATTATGGGAAAACCAATGTGCAGAAACCTTATGAAAGCAGGATATGAAGCTGTTGTATATAACAGAAGCAAGGCAAGCGTAGAAGAATTGGCAGCGGAGGGAGCACAGGCAGCAGGAAGCCCGGCAGAGGTGGCAGAGAACTGTCAGGTGATCATCACAATGCTTCCGAATTCTCCTCAGGTCAGAGAAGTCTGTTTAGGAGAAAACGGAATCGCTTCCGCAGCAAAAGAAGGAACGATCGTGATCGATATGAGTTCGATCGATCCGGTACAGTCGAAAGAAATCGGAGCAGAGCTGAACAAAAAGGGAATTGACTTAATGGATGCACCGGTCAGCGGTGGAGAGCCAAAGGCGATCGACGGAACAATTTCTGTTATGGTCGGAGGAAGCAAAGAGAACTTTGATAAGTACTATGATTTATTAATGGCAATGGCAGGATCTGTAGTGTATGTCGGAGAACTTGGATCCGGAAATGTAGCAAAGCTCGCAAATCAGGTGATTGTAGCATTGAATATTGCGGCAGTGTCTGAGGCACTGACACTTGCAGTGAAAAATGATGCAGATCCGGAGCTTGTATATAAAGCTATCCGCGGAGGTCTTGCAGGATCTACAGTGCTTGATGCAAAAGCACCAATGATGATGGCTCACAATTTCAAACCGGGATTCCGTATTGAACTCCATATCAAAGACCTGAATAACGCACTGAATGCAGGTCATGCAGTAAATGCAGCACTTCCACTTACTTCACAGGTAATGGAGATCATGCAGTCACTTAAGGCAGACGGAAATGAAAAAGATGATCACAGTGCAATCGTAAAATATTACGAGAAGATTTCTGATACATCTGTTGAGAAAAAGAATTAAGAGAGGTAAGAACTATGAGTGAATCAACCAGAATGATGCTGGGGCTGGTGATCGGAATAGCGATAATGATCGTCCTGGTTATGAAGACGAAGGTACATACATTTATTGCATTATGCTCGCAGCATTGATTACAGGATTGATCGGGGGCATGCCGGTCGCAGATATTACAAATGCAGCCGGAGAAACGACAGTCGGCGTTATGACCGCTATCAAAGACGGATTTGGAAACACATTGAAAAGTACCGGTATCATAATCGGACTTGGAGTTATGATGGGAGGAATCCTTGAAGTTTCAGGAGCAGCGGAACAGCTTGCATTTACTTTCATCCGTGTAATCGGTAAGAGAAAAGAAGAATGGGCACTGGCAATCACAGGATGGGTTGTATCTATCCCGGTATTCGCAGATTCCGCAATCGTTATTTTTGCACCACTTGTAAAAGCAATGTCTTCCGTAACAGGAATCTCTGTTGTAGGACTTGCACTGTCACTGGCCTGCGGCTTCAGCTGACACACTGTCTGGTGCCGCCGACACCGGGACCGCTGACAGCAGCCGGAATGCTTGGAGTTGATGTTGGACAGATGATTATGATCGGAGCAGGAATTTCTATTCCGATGCTGATCGTTGTAGTATTCTACTGTAAATATATTGGAAAGAAAATTTATCAGATTCCGAATGAAGATGGACATGGATATGAAAGAAAAGAATTCAAAAAAGAATATATCAAATCCATGGAAGAAGTTGAAAAGCTGGTAGGAGAGAAGAATCTCCCATCATTTACAGCATCTATTCTTCCGATTATCATTCCGATTGTTTTGATTTTTGTTAAAACATTCTGGGGATTGTTTGGAACAGGTCAAGGAGTGGCAAACACAATCATCAGTCTTGTAGGTGAACCAATCTTCGCACTTGGCGTTGGAACAATCATTGCAATCTATGGACTGGTAAGAAAAGAAGAGAATAAAAAAGTTATCGGTATCATGGATACAGCAATCAAAGATACAGGTATTATCATGCTGATCACAGGAGCCGGCGGTTCTCTTGGAAATGTAATCAAAGTCAGCGGTATTGGAAATGTTCTTGGAGAGACAGTTGTAGGACTTCCGCTTCCGGCAATCCTGATTCCATTTATCATTGCAGCACTGATGAGAATCGCACTTGGATCTGCAACAGTGGCAATCACAACGGCAGCATCCCTGACAGCACCATTGATGGCATCAATCAGTGTATCCCCGATTCTGCTTGCAGCTTCCTGCTGTGTAGGAGCAATTTCATTCTCCTACTTCAATGACAGTGGATTCTGGGTATTCAATGGAATGTTCGGTCTGACAGAATTAAAAGATCAGGTAAGATGTAAAACAGCAGTGTCATTGATCATGGCAGGCGTTGGAATTATAGAATTACTGTTATTACAGTTTGTGTTATAAATTGAAAGGAGTTTTTTATTATGACATTCGTACCAAAGGGAATTATCCCTCCAATTATTACACCATTAACAGACGAGGGTGAAGTAAACTATCCGGTATTAAGACAGATGGTAAATCACCTGATCGACAACGGAGTTCACGGTTTGTTCCCACTTGGAACAACCGGAGAATTCTACGCATTCGATGATGATACATACAGAAAGATCCTTGAGACAGTTGTTGATGAGACAGCAGGACGTGTTCCGGTCTACGGCGGAGCAAGCCACATTACAACAAGAGGAGTTATCAGACTGGTAAAGATCTGTGAGGAGGTCGGAGTTGATGCAGTTTCCGTACTGACACCGATGTTTGTATCTCAGACACAGGATGAGTTGTACAACTACTATAAGACAATCGCAGAAAATACAACACTTCCAATCATCATGTATAACAATAAACCAAAGACAAATGTGACAATCACACCGGCAACAGTTGCAAAACTTGCTGATATTGAAAATATTGTTGCTGTAAAAGACAGTACAGGTGATATGACAAATGCTGCAGAGTATATCCGTCTGACAAGAGGAAAAGATTTCTCTGTACTGATGGGAAGAGATACTTTGATCTACGCAGCACTTTGCTACGGAGCAACAGGAGCAATCGCATCCTGTGCAAATGTAGCACCGAGAATTGCAGCGGATATCTATGATAAATACGTTGCAGGAGATCTTGAAGGAGCTCTGGAAGCACAGTTTACATTGGCTCCGTTCCGTATTGCATGCGGTATGGGAACATTCCCGGCAGCAATCAAGGAAGGTCTCGTTCAGGAAGGAATTCCGGTAGGAAAATGCTTAGACCCGATCGGCGAACTGACACCGGAAGAGAAAGAGAAGCTGCATAAAGTACTTGCAGATATGAACCTTGTTTAAAACAAGAAGTTATTAAAAAATGTTAATAAACTAAAATTTGCTGCCATGATTCGGTGGTCGGACTGCAAGTCAATCTCCGGTCCGATCACTGAAGTAAAATAAAAGTAGAATAGAAACAGATAGAGAAAAAGTTCGTGTATAAAAGGAGAAATTGTTATGTCTAGAATCGTAAAAATGGAGTATATCCAGTAGCCGGAAAAGACTGTATGGAACTGAATTTAAGTGGAGCACACGCACCATACTTCACAAGAAATATTGTTGTTCTTTATGATGAGAATGGAGAGACAGGAGTTGGAGAAGTTCCGGGAGGAGAGAAGATCACAAAAGCACTTGAGGAATGTATCCCGCTTGTTGAAGGAACAAGGGTTGCTGAGTATAAGAGCACACTGCTTAAAGTAAAAGCACATCTTGATTCTAAGGGTGAGGAAGATGTCAGAGGAAACCAGACATTTGACCTTCGTACAGGAGTTCATGTAATTACAGCAATCGAGGCTCCATGTCTTGATCTCCTTGGAAAGCAGCTTGGTGTTCCGGTTTGTGAACTTCTCGGAGACGGACAGCAGAGAGATAAAGTAAGAATGCTTGGATATCTCTTCTTTGTAGGAGACCGTAACAAGACAGATCTTCCGTATGATTCAGAGCCGGATTCAGATTGTGCATGGTACCGTCTGCGTCACGAAGAAGCACTTACAGCAGATAAGATTGTAGAGATGGCACTTGCTACAAAAGAGAAATACGGTTTTAAAGATTTTAAACTGAAAGGTGGAGTTCTTGCAGGAAACGAAGAGATGGATGTGATCCGTGCAATGAAGAAAGCACTTCCGGACGCAAGAATCGACCTTGATCCAAATGGTGGATGGCTTCTTGAAGAAGCAGTTGAATATGTAAAGGGAATGGAAGGAATCCTTACATACTGTGAAGATCCATGCGGAGCAGAAGGTGTTTATTCAGGAAGAGAGATTATGAGTGAATTCCGCAGACGTACAGGTTTCCCGACAGCAACAAACATGATCGCTACAGACTGGAGACAGGTTGGACACTCTCTGGAATCTCAGGCAGTTGACATCATCCTTGCAGACCCACATTTCTGGACAATGAGTGGTTCTGTACGTGTAGCTCAGATGTGCCATGATTTTGGCTATACATGGGGATCTCATTCAAATAACCATTTTGATATCTCCCTTGCAATGTTTACACAGGTTGGAGCAGCAGTTCCGGGAGAGTACAATGCACTGGATACACACTGGATCTGGCAGGAAGGTCTTGAAAGACTGACGAAAGAGCCACTTCAGATCGTAGACGGATGCGTAGAAGTTCCAAAGAAACCAGGACTTGGTATTGAAGTGGATCTTGAGCAGGTGAAGAAAGCACATCAGCTGTACCTTGATAACTGTCTTGGAGGAAGAGATGATGCAGTAGGAATGCAGTATCTGATCCCGGGATGGAAATTCGATCCAAAGAAACCTTGTCTTGTAAGATAAGGAGAACGACAGTAGAAAATGAAACAGAAGATTTACATTCCTCAGCCAATCGCTGCAGCGGGAGAGGACTATCTCATAGAAAAAGGCTATGAGATAGTCCGCGGCAGCGGAAAGACAGACAAAGAATCAATAAAAAATGATATTGCAGTATGTGATGCAATGATTCAGCGAACTGCAAAAGTAGACAAGGAGATACTTGAAGCAGGAAAGAACCTGAAAATCATAGCCAGACATGGGGCAGGATATGACAATCTTGACTGGAAGGCTGCGAATGAGTTAGGGATTTATACGACTTATTCACCGGATACGACGACCTTATCTGTTGCAGAATTCACTATAACGGTGATTTTAAATCTTGCAAAACGTCTGAAAGAATCCGAAGACTGGTAAGGAATGGGGATTTTCAGAAGAAATTTTCACTGAAAGGGACCGATGTAGCAGGAAAGACACTCGGGATCATCGGTTTTGGAAAGATTGGAAAAGAGGTAGCAAGAAAGGCAGCGCTGGGGCTGGATATGAGAGTCATTTCTTATGTGCCGCGTTCTGAAGGGAAAGAGATTCCAGAGTATGTAGAAACCGTATCCTGGGAAGAACTTTTGCAAACATCGGATTATATCAGTCTGCATGTGCCGGGAGGAGAAAAGAACCAGGGAATTATTTCAAAAAAAGAAGTTTGCCATGATGAAGAAATCCGCTTCCCTGATTCAAGTTTCCAGAGGCGGCGTTGTTGATGAAGAGGCGTTAGCAGAAGCAATCAGGAACAGTCAGATCAGAGGTGCGGCGGTGGATGTGTTCTCAGAAGAACCACCCAAAAAAGACAATCCATTATTGAAACTGGAACAAGTGATCCTGACACCGCATATTGGTTCCAATACGGTGGAATGTATGGATCGGATCGCACTGGATGTGGCGGAAGATGTACATCTTGTCCTTTCCGGAGAGAATCCGAAACATCCAATTAAAAGATAGATTATGACAGAAGAGGAAAGGCAGCGGGAAAATGGAAAAAGTAACTTTAGACCCGGCAATTAAATTCGGAGCTGGGAGATACAGACAGGAAAAGAATTTACTTGAAGAGTGTGGAAAAGAAATTTCACGTTTTGGAAAGAGAGTATTTATCATTGCCGGAAACAGAGCGTGGGATGCAGTGAAAGAACGGATGATTCCGGGATTTGAGAAGGCAGGACTTGAGTATGAATTGCATCTGTATAGTGGGAAGTGTTCTTATGAAGCTGCCAGGGAATATGCTGAAAAATGCAAAGCAGAAAACTGTGATGAGGTAGTCGGAATCGGTGGCGGACTTGTTATGGATTTTGCAAAAGCAGTCGGTGAATATGCAGGCACCGGAGTTGTCAACATTCCAACATCAATTGCAACATGTGCCGCATTTACAACAATGAGTGTTATGTATACACCGGAAGGCGCGAAGAAGGACTGTTGGAGATTCGAACATGAAGTCGATGCAGTTCTTGTAGATCTGCAAGTGATCGCAGAATGCCCAATCCGCTATGCGGCGGCCGGAATTCTTGATGCAATGGCAAAAAATTGAGATACAGAACGGCAAGCCGAAGATGTAATCTCAGTGAAAATAAAATTGATCTGTTCAGTGCCTACAAGATGGCAGAGTATACTTACGAGGTGCTTGTAGAGTATGGTGCACAGGCAATTGAAGATATTCGTCATAAGAGACTGACAAAAGCAGTGGAAGATATCACATTTATCAACATCGCAGTAACCGGTGTGATCGCGAACATCACGAAAAGCTTCTCACAGTCAGCACTTGGTCACATGATGTATGACGGTGTGCGGACTTATTTTACAAAGGAAGCAGAGCATGCGCTGCATGGAGAAATCGTGGCAGTGGCACTGTTTACTCAACTTTACTACAATAAATTAAGTGAAGATAAAGAGGCGCTTCGTCTGTTCATGAAAGGGATGGACATGCATTAACTTTGCAGGAGCTTGGAATCGAGCCGACGCAGAAGAATCTTGATATTCTGGAAGCGTATCTGATTGATTCTCCTTATGTAGAGCAGTCAGAAGAGAGCTTTAAGCTGCTGCATGAAGCAATGAAACAGATGTGTTAAAAGAAAGGAAATAATAGAATGAAAGTAGGATTTATTGGACTTGGAATTATGGGAAACCGATAGAAGCATGAACTGTAAAGCAGGAAATGAGTCGATTGTATTGATTTAATGAAACGCAGTTGCAGAGGTTGTTGCAGCAGGTGCAAAGGGAGTAAAAAGCGGAGCTGAAGTAGCAGCAGAGTGTGACACAATCATCACAATGGTTCCAAACTCACCACATGTACGTGCAGCATGTCTTGGTGAAGGTGGAATTGCAGAGGCAGCAAAACCGGGAACAGTTGTAATTGATATGAGCTCTATTGATCCGGTAGAATCTAAAAAGATTGGTGCTGAGCTTGCAGAAAAAGGAATTGAACTGATGGACGCACCGGTAAGTGGTGGAGAGCCGAAGGCAATCGACGGAACACTTTCTGTTATGGTTGGTGGAAAGAAAGAGACATTTGACAAATATTATGAACTGTTGATGCAGATGGCAGGTTCTGTTGTATATGTTGGAGAACTTGGATCAGGAAATGTTGCAAAACTCGCAAATCAGGTAATCGTTGCACTGAATATCGCAGCAGTATCCGAAGCACTGACACTGGCAAAGAAAGCCGGGACAGATCCGGAGCTTGTATATCAGGCAATCCGTGGAGGTCTTGCAGGTTCTACAGTTCTTGATGCAAAGGCACCGATGATGATGGATCACAACTTCAAGCCGGGATTCCGTATTGAACTTCACATCAAAGACCTGAACAATGCGCTGAACGCTGCACATGCAGTAAATGCATCTCTTCCGCTTACAGCAGAGATCATGGAAATCATGCAGTCCTTAAAGGCTGACGGAAATGAAAAAGATGACCACAGTGCAATTGTAAAATACTACGAAAAAGTATCTAATGTGTCTGTAGAAAGAGAAAACTAAGATTAACCATTTGTAAAAATATAAGTTATTGCCGGTCATGGGAAACTGTGGTCGGCATTTTCTATCTGAATAAAAGGTCAGGAGGAAGAACAGAATGAAATTACATATTATCGACGAGGCATAAACGTTGCCTGAAATGTAAAAAACCAACTTTGTCAGCAAGGGTGTCCGATTCATACACCTATCCCACAAATCACTCAATTATTACTTGAAAACCGTTTGATGGAAGCCGGTGAAATACTTTTTGCAAATAATCCAATGTCCGCTGTCTGCTCCACTGTATGTAACCATGAAAATCAATGTGAAGGCCATTGTGTTTTAGGAAGAAAGAGCAGTCCAATCCATTTTAGCAGTATTGAGAATTTCATTTCAGATTCTTATCTTGACAGGATGGAAGTGCCGAAAATAGAGAAAAACGGAAAGAAAGTAGCGGTGATCGGTTCAGGACCGGCAGGAATTACAGTTGCTATCAAGCTTGCATTAGCAGGTTATAAAGTAACGATTTTCGAAGAACGAAGCAAAATCGGCGGTATGCTGCAGTATGGAATTCCAGAATTCCGTTCTTTCAAAATCTGTGATCGACCGATACAAAAAAGAAAAATGGAAAGAATTGGGGAATCCGGATTCGCCCCGAATACCGTGATCGGAAGTGCAATCGTGATCGATAATCTGTTCCGCGACGGATACAGCAGTGTCTTTGTAGGAACAGGAGTATGGAGACCGAAGGCAATCGGAATTAAAGGAGAGAGTCTTGGAAATGTATACTTTGGGATTGATTACCTCAGAAGACCGGAGGCACATCAATTGGGAGAGAAAGTAGCTGTTATCGGTATGGGAAATGTTGCGATGGATGTAGCCAGAACTGCATTGCGTCATGGTGCAAAAGAGGTTACACTGTATGCAAGAGGAAAACGCATTTCCGCAAGCTCTCATGAGGTGTCTTATACAAAACTGGAGGGCGCAGACTTTGTGTTTGGAAAGGCAATAGAGTCGATCAATGAAGACGGTCCGATGTTTAAAACAAGTATATTTGATGAAAACAATAAAGTGATTGGATATGAAGAAAAATTAGATCAGGTAGAAGCAGACTCTGTAATCATTTGCGTGAGCCAGGCACCAAAGAATAAGCTGGTACTTACAACGGATCAGTTAAAAACGACAGGGAAGGGACTTCTTCTGACAGATGAGAACTGCATGACAACACATGAAGGTGTTTTTGCAGCAGGAGATGTTGTACAGGGAGCGAATACGGTGGTTCATGCTGTAGAGGAAGCAAAACGGGCTGCTGAAGGATGATTCGATATATGGAAAGGGAAGAAAATGAGTGATTTATATCTTACATTAAAAAATGGAATGAAAATGCCGCGTCTTGGTAT
>ENA-OQMZ01000669-OQMZ01000669.1-human-gut-metagenome-genome-assembly--contig:-NODE-669-length-14126-cov-2.055218_pt1 | contig 14126 bp, 17 predicted proteins | sample MGYA00242621_ERZ504862 | MGnify/ENA primary metagenome ERZ504862 (study PRJEB26092, sample SAMD00036393) | human gut metagenome | host: Homo sapiens | study: EMG produced TPA metagenomics assembly of... | reverse complement strand
TTATCCATTATTATTTTGCACACACAACCAAATATAAAAATCATATTATAACAAAAATATATGAAATCATATTTTATTTTCACCATTGTCCTGACGGTTGCCTATCTCGTCTATTATGCAGTTATCATCGTGCAGGACCTTTATGGAAAAAAAGGAAATGGCAAGCCGGAAGAAGAGGTATTTGACCTCGGTGCGCCAGAAGATGAACAGAGTGTGTACGTGACGGAGAGCGATACGGGATTCAATGTGGGTAATGAGAAATATGAAACAGATGTTGCCCCTACCGCTTCGCCTGCACCACAGGAGACGGAAACCGCAGACAATAATGGCGAGATAGCCGTGGCGGAGAAGCTAAAACGCCTGAAAGCCCAAGCGGAGGAACAGATGGAAGAAACCGAGACCTACCTGTCGGACGCATACACGGCAGACGAACTATACAAAGCAATGCTTGCCAAAGGAAAGACGGGCAACCGTCCGAAACTGGTATGGAAACCTCTCAAAGACCGATTGTAAAATGTCGAAAGCAAAAAAAATAATTATGTGCACTGTGCTTTGTCCCTTATGCGGCATTCGCCAAAAGTGGCAGCGTAAACTACAGTTGGGGTGCAGACGCACTGGCAACGATGCACGACTTCGTGGTGACGATGATGCTGTACGTGCTGTACATCTGCTACGCTGTCGCCTCGGTTTTCGTAGTCGTTGCCGCGCTCCAGATCTATATCAAAATGAACACAGGCGAGGACGGCGTGGTGAAGTCTATCGTATCACTTGTCGGTGCGTGCCTCTTCATCATTGGAGCTTCAATCGTGTTCCCTGCTTTCTTCGGCTACCGCATATAGGTGGCTGACAGAAGTGTAAAATAAATTCAAAAAACAAGAGTACCACAAAAATGTAATAAATATGTTTCAGAAATTCAAAAGAATGTGCCGAAAGGCAAAGAAAACCATCATGCAAGTTTCCACCAAAGTAAGAATGTTAATCATTGCCCTGTTGGGAGGCATACCTGCTATGGCTCAAAGTACGGCAGGTGATTACTCGGCCGGTACGACAGCTCTATCAACGTAGCGGAGGAAATTGTGAAATACGTTCCTGTCATGGTCAAACTCTGCTATGCCATTGCTGGTGTCGTGGCCATCATCGGAGCCATTTCGGTGTATATCGCCATGAACAACGAGGAACAGGATGTCAAGAAGAAGATCATGATGGTAGTTGGGGCGTGCCTTTTTCTGATTGCGGCGGCCCAAGCATTACCTCTATTCTTCGGAATTAACGCATAAACAGTCAGGAAATGATTAGTGACGGACGTTATCCGGATTATCCGCTGTTCAAGGGGTTACAACGGCCTTTGGAGCTGATGGGATTACAAGGCCGCTACATCTATTGGGCGGCAGGCGTGGCTGGTGGAGCCATTGTGGCTTTATCGCCGCCTACTGTCTTATGGCTTTGTGGCCGGACTGGTCGTATTGGCAACTGTCTTATCTGCGGGAATCGTGCTTATCATCCTCAAACAGCGAAAAGGGCTGCACAGCAAAAATGTAAACGTGGAGTGTATGTGTATGCCTATTCGCACAAAGTATGACTATAAGAAAAACCATCACGGCAATGTGTGTGGCTGATTGATTGTTGAACGCGGGCGGTCCGCCTCCAGCCGAGGCAGACCTGCCCCTATTTAATGAACGAATATCGGAATGACCCTATATATCATTTATTTTTCATCGCCCTATGTACGGGTATGGCCTTGTCAGTCTATACGTTCGGTACGGGCGGCAAGCGCAAGCACATCTTTCAGAATATCTATTTCTCTGTGGAAGATACAGATGGTGTGGGTGTGCTGTACACCAAGACGGGTGAATATTCCGCCGTCTTGAAAATCGAAAATCCAGTACAGAAGTATTCGGCAGACATTGACAGCTATTACGATTTCACGCATCTATTCTCTGCCCTTGCGCAAACACTGGGCGAAGGATATGCCTTACACAAACAGGACATCTTCGTGAGAAAACAGTTCGCGAACGAGCCGGAGCATAATCAAGAATTTCTCTCAGCATCGTACTTCCGTTATTTTAATGGGCGTCCGTACACGGACAGCCTTTGCTATCTGACTATCACACAGGAAGCCAAGAAGAGCCGTCTTTTCTCTTACGATAGCAAGAAATGGCGCGATTTCCTCGTGAAGATTTATAAGGTTCGAGACCTACTACGCGACAGCGGTGTACAAGTGAAATTCCTGAACAAAGCCGAGGCAAGCGAATATGTGGACCGTTACTTTGCGATGAACTTCAAAGACCGTACGGTCTCGATGACGAATGTCAAGGCTGACGACGAAACGGTATCTATGGGTGATAAACGCTGTAAGGTGTACAGCCTCGTGGACGTGGACTGCGCCGCACTCCCCTCGCTGATACGTCCCTATACCAATATCGAGGTGAATAATACCGAGATGCCAGTGGATCTTGTCTCGGTGGTGGATAATATTCCGAACGCAGAAACGGTGGTGTACAACCAAATTATTTTCCTGCCCAGTCAGAAGCGTGAACTGGCATTACTCGACAAAAAGAAGAACCGGCACGCAAGCATCCCCAATCCGAGTAACCAAATGGCCGTAGAGGACATCAAGCAGGTACAGGACGTAATAGCCCGTGAAAGCAAACTGCTCGTGTACACGCACTTCAACATGGTGGTGGGCGTGCCTGCCGACACCGACCTTCAAAAATGCACGAATCACTTGGAAAACGCTTTTGGGCGCATGGGCATACATATCAGTAAGCGTGCATACAACCAACTGGAACTGTTCGTCAGTTCATTTCCGGGCAACTGTTACAGCCTGAACGAGGAATATGACCGTTTTCTGACCCTCTCCGACGCTGCGGTATGCCTGATGTACAAGGAACGGGTGCAGCATAGTGAGGAAACGCCGATAAAAATTTATTATACTGACCGTCAAGGTGTTCCGGTAGCTATCGACATCACGGGAAAAGAGGGAAAGAACAAGCTGACCGACAACTCGAATTTTTTCTGCCTGGGGCCTTCGGGCAGCGGAAAGAGTTTCCACATGAACTCCGTCGTGCGCCAGTTGCATGAACAGGGGACGGACGTGGTAATGGTCGATACGGGTAACTCATACGAGGGGCTATGCGAGTATTTCGGCGGCAAGTATATCAGCTATACCGAGGAACGGCCCATCACGATGAATCCGTTCCGCATCAATCGGGAAGAGATGAACGTAGAAAAAACGGGATTCTTGAAAAACCTCGTCTTGCTTATCTGGAAAGGTACGCAGGGAACGGTCACAAAGACGGAAGACCGTCTGATAGAGCACGTCATCACGGAATATTACGACGCCTACTTCAATGGTTTCGAGGGCTTCACACCCCAACAGCGTGAGGACTTGCGTAAGAGCCTCGTTATTGATGACCGCAACAGCAGTGAGAAGCGGCACGAAAGCGAACGGGAACGCGCGGTCCGCATCGAGGGTATCATTGACGAGATAGAGGGCCGACGCAAGGAACTGAAAGTGGAGGAACTGTCATTCAACTCTTTCTATGAATATTCCGTGCAGCGCATCCCGGATATCTGTGAGGAGAACCGTATCACGGGCATCGACCTCTCGACATACCGCTATATGATGAAGGACTTCTATTTGGGCGGCAACCACGAAAAAACGCTGAACGAGAACATGGACAGCTCGCTGTTCGACGAGACGTTCGTGGTCTTCGAAATCGACAGCATAAAAGATGACCCGCTGCTTTTTCCTTTGGTCACGCTGATTATCATGGATGTTTTCTTGCAAAAAATGCGCATCAAGAAGAACCGCAAAGTCCTTGTCATCGAGGAAGCATGGAAAGCCATCGCCAGCCCGCTGATGGCGGAGTACATTAAATTTATGTACAAAACAGCGCGTAAATTCTGGGCCAGTGTGGGCGTGGTGACACAGGAAATACAAGACATCATCGGCAGCGAAATCGTGAAAGAGGCCATCATCAATAACTCGGATGTGGTGATGCTGCTTGACCAGAGCAAATTCAAGGAACGTTTCGACACCATCAAGACGATTCTTGGCCTAACGGACGTGGACTGTAAGAAAATTTTTACCATTAACCGCCTTGAAAACAAGGAAGGACGCAGCTTCTTCCGCGAGGTGTTTATCCGTCGGGGCACGACCAGCGGTGTTTATGGCGTGGAAGAACCGCGCGAGTGCTACATGACTTACACGACCGAACGAGCGGAGAAAGAGGCTCTGAAGCTTTACAAGCGCGAGTTACAATGCAGCCACCAAGAGGCTATCGAGGCATATTGCCGCGACTGGAATACCAGCGGTATCGGCAAGGCATTGCCGTTTGCGCAGAAAGTTAATGAAGCGGGATGTGTACTGAACTTAACCACTAAAATAACATCATAATGAAAACGAAAAGGATTTTAATCACCCTGTCACTGGGCTACGGGATAAATATGATGGGGTTTGAAAGCAGCTTGACGCGCGAACAAATCTCTGTCAGCAATCCGGAACTCACTGTTTTGTCCCTCCGGGAGTTTTGTATGCTGTCCAAGGAGAACCTGCTCCGCATGGATGACATGACACCGGACAAAGTAGCCGCCATCGAACGGTTGTTGGCAGAGTATTCCCTTCGGTTGGGTATGTCCGATGTAGAACTGGAAGCGTATTTGAACCGGTATTATGAAGAAAACCCCAAAGAAAAGGAGTTTTACGATATGTGCGACAGGCTATGTAACAGCAAACCTGTCTTCGATGAAAACAGGTTTCGAGAAGAACTATTCAGGGAACTGAACAGTAGTCCGATGAGTGAAAAAAGACTAAGTGACTTGGGATGGCTACGTTATCAGACCGTGCGCGAACTTAATCTAAACCAGCCTTTCTTTTGAGATGGTTCGGCTCCCAAGAAGCCCGGATCAAAAAGGGCCATCAAGGATACTACCATCATACATGATATGTTCTGCCGACTTGTCACGGAGAATTGTATCGAATCTGAACGGTGGTATTTCAATCACAAGGAACCGGAATACATAAAAGAGGTCTGAAACGATGAAACGGCTGTTTATCTTTTGGGTTATCCTATTGCCTGCCCTGACACAGCACGTTCACGCACAATATTACAGCGTGAACTATGACGCTCGTACCGTGGCGGCCATGGCCGCAGCATTCGGCACGGAGCAGTAGCCGAAAGCTACTACCGCGAGCAGGTGGATGATATTCTGAAACACTATACGGCGGCAGAAGTGGCGGCAGCAGGGATATTTTCTTCCAAATTTTTGGAACACAAGGCTCTGTCCGACCTTGGCATCTGGTGCAGCAGCACGGAAAATTACTACTATCGTCGAATTTACCACATGGTGGCAGAAAAAATCATGCCGAAAATATGGGTGGTGGCGAAGCTGATGCTGCGCTCACCACAAACAGCAATCCACTGGGGCAGCTACCTGATGAAGGTGTGCGACGATACGAAGAGCCTGTGTATGCAGTTCGAAAGTGTGGTGACAAACAGCACGCTGTCGTTCTCGGACATCGCTTTTCTGGAAATTGACCGCGACATTGCCACCTTGCTGAACCTCGCAGAACTGGGCGGTACCGATTGGCAACGGATGTTGGACAACTTTACCAAAGTGCCGGGCAATTTCACGATTGAGAACTTAAAGGGCGACATTGACAACCTTTATAACATGGGCGTAGGGCTGGCAACATCAGGTATGGAGAACCTCGGTGACGCTCTACTGCAAAGTAGTGCGTTCCATGACCTGTTGGGTGGCAAAGTCAATGAAATCGGCAACCTGTATGAACACTACGGTACTCTCTTCGAGCAGGCGGAACATGACATCGGCAGTCTGCTAATCGACATGGTGGGCGGTCAGGATAGCGTGGCCGCATTGTTCAATTTCAGCAACTACGACCTCACATCGTGGATGACCGACTATATGGACAATGCTGTCGGGAACTATTACACGCAACGGTGGTATATCGCACGGCGTGATCAAGGAAGCATTTCTCTATGCGACTACTACCCACCGACAGACGACAACAGCATATTGAATGGGGGCGCATGGACACGCTTTAACACGAGTGATCCGGGATTTTATCCGAACGCTTCGCAACGGGAGCAGGCCCTCGCCAATTCAGAACGGTATGCCGGATGGTCAAGAAGCCGAGTGCAACAGCTCAACAATAGCAACGATGGCTACACCTATACTATCAATACCCGACAACAGGCCTATATCATCAGTAAGGGTAACAAACAGACAAAGAAGGCATACGCCTACGAGATACACGTGACACAGAGTTGGAATCGGACGGAGGTGGTCTATGAGGATGTCTTCGACTCCTATTCGATGGATTTGAATACGTTCAAAGCGCAGCTCAATGCCCGCCTCTCGGAGTTCAATGACAACGAGGAAGGCTATGTCTATTACATAGCATCCGATGCACGGAACTATTATCAGGCGACGGACGCCGCAAAATTGCAGGGATGCGAAAGCGTGACCATCAGTGTAACCTGTTCAGACGGGGCGACGCTGGGGCAAGGCTCGACACAATACAAGTGTCGCAAGTGTGGCGGCTCACTGGATGCCCACTCCAAAGAGTGTGTCATGCAGACCTCGGTAACGGAGAACGAACTGGACCTTTCAGAACTGGACGCACTGATACGGGAAGCGGACAATCAAGTCGCCGTTCTTCAATCTCAGATTAGTGCCTTGGAAAAGGAAAACGCCGACCTTCTGAAAAAAATTGCCGAGGCGAGCGTGGAAGACGCAGCAGCTTACCGGCAACAATATAACTCCAACCGGACACGTATCGAGGAACTGAAAAGCGAACTTGCCGAGTGGCAACAAAAACAGAAGGAGTACGCAGATGCGAAGCAGGAAGCGGAAGCAGAGAACGATGTGCCGACAGATGATTACTACCGCCTACCGGCTATCATGCAGGATTGCAAGACAGCCTATAGCCTCACTTGGCAGGACGGAGGTACATGGAGCGGCTATACGTTCGTCCGTAAGGCGACGATGCCGAACATCAATGGTATCATTACGTTCCGTGCGACTATTTCTATCGCACGGAAGCCGAAATACTTTCTGGGTATCAAGATTCACCGTGCCATTATCCAAATCAGTTGGGAATTGACTTCGGCATACACAGACACGCACGTTGCCGATGTACTGACACTCGATCCGAACCTGTCGAACGAGGAAAAGACTAAAATCGCGAATAATCGCATATCGGAAATCGCACGGGAATATCCCAACTGTAAAATCACTACCGAGTATGCCCGTACAGAACCTATGGAAGAAGTACCGAACAGCGACGTGTACCACCTGCTTTGGTCAAGTGACCGCCTCGAAATCGCACGAGAAGTGGATTCACGTATCACGAAAATATACGCCGACCTCATATCCTTGGAGAAGATGATGCACTACAAGCGGAACATCATCGACGTACTGAAGGATGTGCTACCGGAACTCGATACGGACGAGGGTCGTAGGCTGACACTCGTGGAAGAGTGCCATGACCGCTGGGTAGAAAACGCACGGACATCCCGAAGTGGCAGAAAGGAGGTACGGCCATGAAACGCACTATACTGATAGCCATTACGTTGCTTGCGCTACTACCCGATGTCGCCAAGGGCCAATGGACATTCGATATCGTGTCGGTGGAAGCGTACATAAATGACCACAAAAAACAACGCAGCCTGTTGCTGGCCCGAAGCACGCTGGAATACAGCAACCAACTGCTGCATGAGTACAGCCGTGAGGAGACGGGCAAATACAAGGAAGTAAATATCGACCTTGACCGCTATACCCGTGCCTTTGATGTCATCGACGTGATGTACCAGTCCCTGCGGACGGTGCTGAACGTGAAGGATACCTACAGCTCGGTAAGTGACCGTATCGGTGACTATAAGACCATGCTGGAGGCTTTCCATGAGAAAATCCTGAAACATGGGAACATCGAGCCGTCAGACGCATTGATACTGACTATCAATGAAAAAGCAATAACGGGACATCGCCAACGAGGGAGAACACCTCTATAAGTCGGTGAGCGACCTCGTGCTGTATGCCACGGGCGCAGCGGCCTGCTCGACCAGCGACCTGCTGATGGTACTGGAGTCCGTGAACAAGTCGCTGGACAGCATTGAGCAACACTTGAACCGGGCATACATCGAGACATGGAGATACATACAGGTACGTATCGGCTACTGGAAATCGAAGATTTACCGGGAACGTACCAAACGGGAAATTATCGACGGTGCTTTCGGACGATGGCGCAATGCGGGACGACTGGATTATTGACGGTAAAAGAGGAAGGAGGTAAATAATGCCATAATGATGATTATGACTTCTATATACCGAAATTGATAAGGAATATCTTAAAACGCAGGAAAAGCGTTTCGTCCTGAATGTTCGGAGAAGTACAAACAGAGAAAGAAACTTTAAGTACAAACAAGTCTATCTGGCCTATAACCAAGAGGCAAATGGACATTTGGATTAATAAAAGATGTAATGAAAAAGATCGTTTTTGAAAAAGACATTACGCTATATAAAGCCGATTGCCTTGAAGTAATGCCTCTTCTCCCAGAATCAAGTATTGATTTAGTTCTATGCGACCCACCTTTCGGAATTACAGCTTCGCAATGGGATAAGATAATACCATTCTCGAAAATGTGGGAGGAGATTAGAAGAGTGAGAAAGGATAATGCGCCTACGGCTTTATTTGGCAGCGAACCGTTCAGCAGCCTTTTACGCTGTGGCAATTTAGCCGAATTTAAATATGACTGGGTATGGGAAAAGTCAAAAGCAAGCAATTTCCTTCTTGCTAAAAAGCAACCTCTAAAAGCGCATGAGCTAATCAGTATCTTTTGTAACGGCAGAACTCCTTATTATCCAATCATGGAGGAAGGTGAGCCTTATGAGAATCGTACAAAGAGAGGAAGTAACTGGACAGGAGTAAACAAGGTACCAAATCCTACATTCAGAAATGAAAACAAAGGAACGAGATACCCACGAAGTGTGAAATATTTTAAAACTGCGGAATCAGAGGGCAAAACGATTCATGTTAATCAAAAACCAGTCGCATTGTTGAAATATCTGATAAAAACATACACGAAAGAGGGTGACACAGTCCTTGATTTTGCCTCTGGAAGCATGAGCACTGCAATCGCCTGTATTCATACGAATAGAAAATGTATTTGTATTGAAAAGATGATATGCACTTCTTGCGGGAGAGGAAAGGATTAGAAATGAATATAATATAAAAAGAAATGTGGAATAATCCTGATGATTAACTGATTGAAACACATTGAGTCTTGAAAGATTAATAACAAATAACCGAAAGTAAATATGGACAGAATACTCTTACTCGTGACGGTTACAATAATTGCAACCACGGCGGCAAAGGCACAATCCGTGACCTATAACCACGATTCGCCGAAACAAAACCAAGTAACAGTAATGGAAACCGGTACGGGAGCACTCTCGCCCGACCTCTACTATTCCATACTGCACAACAAGTATAAAAAGTCGGCAGCAGTCAAGAACAAACTGTCGTTCCGCACACTGGCGGGCGTCAACCTATACAACCAAACGGACGAAGCTGAAGCCATCGACTCGGCATTGGTGAGCCGGGCAAAGATAGAAGCCTTGAACGTGGCTGACCGTCAAGCGGACATCGCATGGGTCGCTGAAGGCGATAAGTCAACGGACAGATGGTACGGCTCAAACGAAACATAGACCGCATCTTGCCTGTCGGGGGGACACCGGAGGATAAAGACAGATGGACGGAATATTACCATATCTACAGTGCGCCATTGATGCAACGAAAGATGCCTATATGCCCAACGCACAGCGGAAGAAAGAGTATCTGCGCATCTACGAGGATATAACTCGACAGAACGAAATCCTTGTCGGCTACCTTGCCAAACGGCAGAATACTACGATAACAAGTACGCTACTGAATACTACCGCTGACCGTACTCTGGATAAGGAGAGTATTGTCCGCGATGCGGTGAACCGATGGCACGAATCGCGCTTTGCCGTGCGCGGCCCGCAATCTGGCAATAACACGGGTGGCAGCGGCGACGGAGATGAAACAGTAAATAAAGGGAACTGAAAAAACAAAAACGTATGGCAGACGGAAATATACTCTCGGATTTCGGTATTAATATCCTTGAAGAAGAAATTGACGATGTGATTTTTCAAACGAACGAGTTCCTGACTGATGCGACTTTTACCGGCTCGCAGGGACCGTTCTGGTGGATACTACAAATGTGCATGGCACTGGCTGCCCTGTTCGCTATTGTGATGGCAGCGGGAATGGCGTACAAGATGATGGTGAAACATGAGCCACTGGATGTGCTGAAGCTGTTCCGTCCTTTGGCTGTTTCAATCATCCTCTGTTGGTGGTATCCGCCAGCAGACACGGGTATGGCTGGCAGTGGGAGCAGTTGGTGTTTCCTTGACTTCCTGTCTTACATCCCGAACTGCATCGGCTCGTACACGCATGATCTGTACGAGGCAGAAGCCACCCAAATAGCGGACAAATTCGAGGAAGTGCAGCAACTTATCCATGTACGTGACACGATGTACCAAAGCTTGCAAGCACAGGCAGATGTCGCTCACACGGGTACCTCCGACCCGAACCTGGTAGAAGCGACCATGGAACAAACCGGAGTGGACGAAGTGACGAAGATGGAGAAAGACGCAGCCGAACTGTGGTTTACCTCACTGACGGCAGGAGTCATCGTAGGTATCGACAAAATCATCATGCTTATCGCTCTGATTGTGTATCGTATCGGATGGTGGGCTACCATCTATTGCCAGCAAATCCTACTGGGCATGTTAACAATATTCGGACCTATACAATGGGCGTTCTCGCTGTTGCCCAAATGGGAAGGTGCATGGGCGAAGTGGCTTATAAGGTATCTGACAGTACATTTCTATGGTGCAATGCTCTACTTCGTCGGCTTCTATGTGCTACTGTTATTCGACATTGTACTGTGCATACAGGTAGAAAACCTGACGGCAATCACAGCAAGCGAACAGACAATGGCGGCCTACTTGCAAAACAGCTTCTTCTCCGCCGGCTACTTGATGGCGGCAAGTATCGTGGCACTGAAATGCCTAAACCTCGTGCCGGACTTGGCAGCATGGATGATACCTGAAGGCGACACGGCCTTCTCTACACGGAACTTTGGAGAAGGTGTGGCGCAGCAGGCCAAAATTGAACGGCTACGGGCGGTATCGGCTCGATGATGAGATAATGATAAACCTAATATTAAATATCCAAAAGATGAATGTACAACAGAAAATTGAGAAATGGTGCAGGAACGAGCGTTTCGTGCACTATGCAAATGAACGCATAAGCGAAGAACTCGTTTATGCACCTAACCACCGAATTGATCCGGAATATGAAGAACTGGACGAAGCCATTACATGGGACAACCGATATATTGTCCCTATGATGACTTACCTTACCTATCGTCTGCAACTGGTCAAATTGCAGAAAAATGCCAAGAATCGAAACCGCCGTGTCTGGTGGATATTCGTGCATGTAATCATGCGGGAAGATTACACACAGCTTTTTGACGGGAAGTTCGAAAAATTTCTGACGGAGTTGCATGATACAGTCATGACAATGTTACATGACGAATACACACGATTGTCTAACAAGAAAAAATAAAGGTATATGGTCATCAAACATTTGGAGAATAAAATCCGACTGGTGGGCATCATCTGCACTGCTTTTCTTGCAGGGTGTATCATCATCAGCGTATCAAGTATCTGGACTGCCCGGACAATGGTGACGGACGCGCAGAAAAAGGTGTATGTGCTGGACGGAAATGTACCTATACTCGTAACCCGCACGACGATGGACGAAACACTGGACGTGGAGGCCAAGAGCCACGTAGAAATGTTCCACCATTACTTTTTTACTCTCGCACCGGACGACAAATACATCCGCTATACGATGGAAAAAGCGATGTACCTGGTCGATGAGACGGGACTGGCACAGTACAATACCCTCAAGGAAAAGGGATTTTACTCCAATATATTGGGTACGAGCGCGGTGTTCTCGATATTCTGTGACAGTATCTCCTTTGACAAAAAGAATATGGAGTTCACCTACTATGGTCGGCAGCGAATCGAGCGCCGGAGTAATATCCTGATGCGCGAACTGGTTACGGCAGGGCAACTTAAACGTGTGCCGAGAACGGACAATAATCCGCATGGACTGCTCATAGTAAACTGGCGCACATTGCTGAACAAAGATATCGAGCAAAAAACAAAGAGTAACTATTAAATCACCAAAGATATGAATATCAAAGGATTCAAACGGATGTTGTTCGGCGAGAAGATGCCGGACAAAGATGACCCGCAGTACAAGGAACGCTACGAGCGAGAGGTGCAGGCCGGGCATAAATTCGCCAAGGCGACACGCATCGACCAAGCGGCGGCCAAGGTGCAGGGCTTTGCCAACGCACACCGGACGCTGTTTCTGGTCATCGTCTTTACATTCGTCATCGGAGCTTTCGTATGGAACGCCTACCGCTTGGTAACTGTGTACAGACACAGTCCGGTAAGTCGCACGGCGACGGAAAAGCAGGATTCAGTGCTTCGGGAACGGCACAAGCTGTTGCAGGAAGTCGAAATAAGGGAACATAAAAACAGAGGGGACAAACCATAGTAAAAAGAGTACTTATGAATACACGGCTTGAAAAATCAGTCCGTTCGTCAGACGAATGGTACACGCCAAAGGAGATACTGGACGCATTGGGCAAATTCGACCTTGACCCTTGCGCTCCCATCCATCCGTTGTGGCCGACTGCCGAGGTCATGTATGACCAGAACATAGATGGGTTGTCCCAGATATGGGAAGGGCGTGTGTGGCTCAATCCTCCTATTCGCGTCCTCTTATCGAGCTATTCGTCCGGAAATTGGCAGAACATGGCAACGGCATTGCATTATTATTCAACCGTTGCGATTCCAAAATGTTTCAGGACGTCATCTTTCCAAAAGCGACGGGAATGAAATTCCTACGCCACCGCATCCGATTCTACCGACCAGGCGGAGCACGAGGTGACTCTCCCAGTCGCGGTAGCATCCTATTAGCTTTCGGAGAAGACAACGCAGAGATACTGAGAAATTGTGCATTGAAGGCAAATATGTACAACTCAATTAAAAGATGTATAATGAAGATATTGGAGAAAATCAATTTTCGCCAGCCGAAATATATGCTTCCCGCCATCCTTTATTTCCCCCTGCTCGGCACGTCTTATTTCATCTTCGACCTGTTTCAGACAGAAACGATAGAAATACAAGACAAGGCGTTGCAGACGACGGAGTTCCTGAACCCCGAATTGCCGGGGGCACAGATCAAGGACGATGGCATAGGCAGCAAATACGAGAATATGGCGAAATCATGGGGTAAGATACAAGACTACTCCGCTGTAGATAACATAGACCGGGAAGAACCCGATAAAAACAAGGAAGAGTATGAATCGAAATACACGCAGGACGACATCGACCTGCTCACGGAAGAACAACAGGAAAAAGCTGCGGCAGCGGAAATTGCCTCTGCCAAGACACGAGAACAGGAAGCACTTGCCGAACTGGAGAAAGCACTCGCAGAGGCGAGACTGAGAGGGCAAAACGCGACTGTACCCCCGGCAGAAACGGACACGGCCAACATTGCTCCACCACAAGGAGCAGCAGCTCCGGAACCATCAACGAAGAGAGCCGGGCTGTGAAAACGCCATCAGCGGACGAACCGCCCAGCGAGGTGGTACGCAAGGTGAAGACAACCTCGGACTACTTTAACACACTGTCGAAGAATGTCCGTGAACCGAAACTCATCCAAGCCATCATTGACGAGAACATCAAAGCGGTGGACGGCTCGCGCGTGAGGTTGCGCCTGCTTGACGATGTGGAGATTGGCGAGTGTGTGATAGCAAGGGGAACATACCTGTAGCTACGGTAAGCGGATTCTCATCCGGGCGCGGTGAAAGGTAATATCAGCAGCATCCTCGATGAATGACGAATTGGTGAAAGTGAGTCTCTCACTCTATGATACAGATGGCGATGGAGGGCTGTAGTGTGGCCAACCAAGCCAATTCCGGGAAACTGAA
>ENA-OQMZ01000667-OQMZ01000667.1-human-gut-metagenome-genome-assembly--contig:-NODE-667-length-14140-cov-2.519232_pt1 | contig 14140 bp, 14 predicted proteins | sample MGYA00242621_ERZ504862 | MGnify/ENA primary metagenome ERZ504862 (study PRJEB26092, sample SAMD00036393) | human gut metagenome | host: Homo sapiens | study: EMG produced TPA metagenomics assembly of... | reverse complement strand
TGCAAAGGACAATGCAATTGACCTCGTTTTTGTAGCTCCTGATGATCCGCTTGCTGACGGTATGGTTGACGCTATGCAGGAGGCTGGAATCAGAGCATTCGGTCCTAATGCAAATGCCGCTATTATTGAGGCGTCAAAGGTTTTCTCAAAAAATCTTATGAAGAAATACGGCATACCTACTGCAAAGTATGAAGTATTCAATGACGCTCAGAAAGCAATTGACTATATAAAGAACGAAAATACTGCTCCCGTTGTTGTAAAGGCTGACGGTCTTGCACTCGGCAAGGGTGTAATTATTGCTCAATCTGTTGATGAGGCAATTGAAGCAGTCAAAGAAATTATGGAGGACAAGAAGTTTGGCGACTCAGGTAACAATATCGTTATCGAAGAGTTTCTTACAGGTCCCGAGGTTTCTGTTCTTGCATTTACAGATGGTAAGTGCGTAAAACCTATGGTCAGTTCAAAAGACCACAAGCGTGCTTTTGATAATGACGAAGGTCTTAACACAGGCGGTATGGGCACAATCAGCCCGAACCCGTATTATACAGATGAGATTGCTAAGGAATGTATGGATACAATCTTTATCCCTACAATTGAGGCGATGAATAAAGAGGGCAGACCTTTTAAGGGTTGTCTGTACTTTGGACTTATGATTACACCGAACGGTCCAAAGGTTATTGAATACAATGCCCGTTTCGGCGATCCTGAGGCTCAGGTTGTTCTTCCAAGACTTAAAACTGACCTTGTAGATATCTGTGAGGCTGTTATTGACGAAAAGCTTTCCGACCTTGACATTGAATGGGACAACGGTGCTGCGGCTTGTGTTGTTATGGCAAGCGGCGGATATCCTGTTTCATACAAAAAGGGTATAGAGATGTTCGGTCTTAATGATAACGGCGGTGTCGATGGCGCAATCGTTTATCATGCAGGCACTAAGTACGAAAACGGAAAGTTCTATACTAACGGCGGTCGAGTTCTCGGTGTTACTGCAACAGCGGATACACTTGATGAGGCACTTGAAAAGGCATATGCAGCAGTAGAAAAAATTTCCTTTGAAGGTGCTCATTACAGACACGATATCGGAAAAACTAAATAATATATTAAGAGCCACTCATTAAGAGCGGCTCTTTTTTTAGCCTGCATTTTTAATCTGCAGTCTTAATTTGTCAGAAATCATGGCAATGAATTCGCTGTTTGTGGGCTTACCTCTGTCGTTGTGAATTGTATATCCGAAATATGAGTTCAGAACATCAATGTCACCTCGATCCCATGCAACCTCAATTGCGTGTCTTATAGCTCTTTCAACCCGTGAAGAAGTTGTTTCGTACTTTTTGGCAACCGACGGATAGAGCTGTTTTGTCACGGCATTGATAATTTCAGGATGCTCAACAGACATAATGATTGAATCACGCAGATAGTGATAGCCTTTGATGTGTGCCGGAACTCCTATTTCATGGAGAATATCGGTCACTTTCATTTCAATTCCGAAAGCGTCAATAACTCTGCCTTTGCCAAAATTGTTTTTCTTGCTCAAATCCGATAAATCGCTGATAATGCTGCTTAATTCTGAAATGTTATACGGCTTCAACACAAAATACGATGCGCCTGAATTCATAATTTCACGCTCAAGAACAGTGCTGTGGAATGACGAATATACCATAAACACAGGCACTTTCGTGCTTTCTCGTGTAATACTTCTCATAACACCGATTGCATCAAGCCTTGTCATAAATGAATCCATCAGTACAACATCAGGGTTCTCTCTTTTAATTTTATCGCACAATTCTTCTCCGTCTTTTGCGCAGAAAATAACGGAAATATTCTTACTCTGTAAGATATTAAGATTTTCCTGCGTAAATTCAGAAGCGTCATCGGTTACGATTAGTTTTATTTTGTTGTTCATTGTGTATTTCCCCCAGTAATTTTTGTTGTACTAATATTACCACAAAATGGTAAAGTTGGCAATACCTTCCATAAAACTTTTTTGAAAAAATTGAAAAAAGTTTTATATTTTGCGTTACTAAATCAAAAATGAACAAACGATCATATATTTAGTGTTGATTATTGTAGCGATTTGCCATATATTGTGCAAATACACCGTAACCCTCTTTTGGATTATTCAGAAAAACATGGGTAACAGCGCCAATAATTTTGCCGTTTTGAACTATCGGACTGCCGCTCATACCCTGTACAATACCGCCGCAATTTTCGAGCAATCTGCTGTCGGTTATTTTTATGACAAAATTTTCATTTGATGTCATATCACGGTTGCATATTCTTTTGATTTCAATATCATATTCCTGCGGCATATCTCCGACAGGCGTTGTTACCATAACAGCCTTTCCTGTTTTTACCTCATCGTCATTTGCAATCAGATATTTCTTGTTTCTTTTATAATTTTCACTCGTTAAATCTCCGAAAATTCCTAAAGGGGAGTTTACGCTCAAATTACCAAACTTTACATCGGTAAAATATCCGCAGAAACTGCCGGCTTTTCCGCAGACGCTTTTTTCAATTCCGCTGATTTCAGCCCGAACCGCTTCTCCTGATTTTAACGGTAACAAAGCAGCCGTGTCACAGTCGCATATTCCATGACCGAGTGCGGCAAAATAATTATGGCTGTCATCATAATAGGTCATTGTTCCGATGCCTGCACAGCTGTCACGAACCCACGCACCGAGGAGATATACTCCCACGGTATTTTTAATCGGCAAAACGGTTTTGTTTTCGGTTTTGCCGTTTCTATCAATTTCAACAGTAATTTCATCGCCGTTTGATTTTTCAATTTCAGACTTTAATTCTTCATTTGTGCTGATTTTTGTATTATTTACTTTCTTTATAATATCGTTTACTTTAAGTCCGCCGTCTTTTGCGGGGCAAACATATTTTTCACCGTCGTAGTAGCTTTCAAGCTTGATTACCATTGCGCCGTTAGCATAAAATTTAACTCCGAAAGCCTCACCGCCAATGTAAACCTCATTTTTATCATCAGCGGCATAAGGTGAAAAAGTCGAAACAGTAAATAATAATGTGAAAATCAGGCAACTGATATAATTTCTTTAAATTTTCGCAAAAAATTCACCTTCTTTCCGTTGCCTTTATTATGATTTGCATTTATAATATAGATTAGTGCGTTGATGAAAATATTAAAAATGTTACTGGCAGAGGATTTTCTGAAAAGCGATAAACAGCCGTGCATTGTAAATTATTTTCTGAAATTATATCATTTTCTTATTATGAGGTATATATGGAAAACACAAATTCTAACCTTGTCGGTCTTACCGATTCCGAAGTTCAAAAGCGTATAGATGAAGGAAAGGTAAATATTTCAACTAATATTAAAACCAAATCAATCAAAAGAATATTTTGTGATAACATTTTTACGCTTTTCAATCTTATAAATGTAATTTTGCTTGCGGCATTGATTTTTGTGGGTTCACACAAGAATATGCTTTTTATCGGTGTTGTTATCGCAAATATAATTATAGGTATAGTTCAGGAAATTCGTTCCAAAATAAGCGTTGATAAGCTGACTATTTTGTCTGAGAAGAAAATCAATGTTCTCAGAAACGGTAAAATTGCAGAAATAAGTAAAGATGAGATTGTTCTTGATGATATTCTTGTGCTTTCAAGAGGAAGCCAGATTCCTGCCGACTGCATTGTATGCGACGGCAACTGCAGAGTCAACGAAAGTTTGCTTACAGGCGAATCAAATCTCATTGAAAAAATGTCGGAGATGAACTGCTCTCGGGCAGTTTTATTGCGGCAGGAAAATGCTATGCTCAGGCTGTAGAGGTCGGAGCCGATTGCTATGCTGCAAAGATAAATAACGAAGCCAAATATATTAAAAAAGTAAATTCTCAGATTATGGAGTCATTCAATTTCATTATCAAAATCTGTACATTTGTACTTTTTCCAATCGGCATTGCATTTTTTATTCGACAATTCACCCTGCCCGATGCAACATTGCAGTCTGCAGTAATCAGCACTGTTGCATCGCTTGTCGGTATGATTCCAAAGGGAATGATTCTTCTTACAAGTTCTGTTCTTGCAGTATCAATTATCAGGCTTTCATCCAAAAAGGTGCTTGTACAAGAGATGTATTGCATTGAAACACTTGCAAGAGTTGATGTGCTTTGTCTTGATAAAACGGGAACGCTTACAACAGACGAAATGACGGTAACAGGTGTTATTCCGTTTGGGGCTGATGAAAATAAAATCAAGAAAGCACTTTCTTCAATTGTAAAAGCGTCCGATGAACTGAATGCAACTTTGTATGCACTGCGTGACTATTCGGATTCCGTTTCACCGTATGAGTGCAGTAAATTCTGCGATTTTTCGTCCGAAACAAAATGGTCGGGCGGTACATTTGAAAACGGCAAGACCTACATAGTCGGTGCGACTGAATGTATTTAAAAAGCAGGGAAAAGTATTCCGAGGTGTATTCTGAGATTGAAAAGATAAATCAAACCGTCAGAATCCTTGTTCTTGCCGAAAGCGATAGTGAACCGGACAAAGACTCATTGCCTGATGATTTAAAACCGCTTGCACTCATTCTTATCAAGGATAAACTTCGTGATAATGTAAATGAAACGGTAAAATATTTTAAGGAACAGGGTGTCACCTTAAAGGTAATTTCAGGCGACAGCGTTAAAACTGTTAAAAATATTGCACTTGACACAGGGATAGAGGGTGCAGAAAATGCAATCGATATGTCAACCGTGACAACAGATAAAGAGCTTGAAGATGCGGCAGAGCGTTGTAATGTGTTTGGCAGAGTAACTCCGGCTCAAAAGAAAAAGCTTGTGGTTGCCCTTAAAAAGCACGGACATTCGGTTGCTATGACAGGTGACGGAGTAAATGACGTTCTCGCACTCAAAGAGGCGGATTGCTCCGTAGCTATGGCGTCAGGCAGTGATGCCGCACGAAATGTGTCACAGCTCGTACTTGTCAATAATGACTTTGGCGCAATGCCAAGCGTTGTGGCAGAGGGCAGACGAACAATCAATAACCTTGAACGAAGCTCTGCACTCTATCTTGTTAAGACGATTTATTCGGTTATACTCTCAATTTTCTTCATATTCTTCCGCACAGGATATCCCTTTGAACCGATACAGCTTACGCTTGTCGGTGCATTAACGGTTGGATTGCCATCATTTGTTCTCGCACTTCAGCCGAATAAAGATATAGTAAAAGGTAATTTCACCGTAAATATAATAGCAAGATCACTCCCAACAGCTTTTTGTATTTCGGCAGATACAATATTACTCGCAATTTTAAAGTATATTACAGATATGCCACAGGTACAGTTTTCAACTCTCTGCGTATATCTTACTGCATTTTTCATGTATGCTGCTTGTATTCAGATTATCAATCCCGTTCAATCCGCTCAGAGCCGTTATGGTCATCGGATGTTCCGCGGGAATAATAATCGGTTCAATCTTCTTCGGCGGATTGTTCTCACTTGCACCGCTTACATTTGAAAACATCATATTGCTTGTAATCTTTGCTGTAGGCACATTTGTTGTATTTAATATATTCTACAATATAGCACAGCACTATATAGAAAAATTCAAAAAGGAAAGTCATCTTAAACTGACTGCAAAAAGAAATGCAAATAAACAAAAACGCTGAAAAATTAATCAGACAACTGAATAATCAAGGCTATGAGGCTTTTATAGTGGGCGGTTGTGTTCGTGATTATCTTCTCGGATTGACCCCGCATGATACAGATATTTGTACAAACGCTTTGCCTGAGCAGACAAAAAAATGCTTTGAGGCTTATCGTACTTTGATACAGGTATCAAACACGGCACAATTTCCGTTGTATGCGGCGGTGAAGTCTATGAAATCACAACCTACCGTATTGACGGTGATTATTCCGATAACCGTCATCCGGACAGCGTAAGCTTTACACGAAACATTAATGAGGATTTGCAACGCCGTGACTTTACGGTAAATGCAATGGCATATAACGCTGAATACGGTCTTGTCGATCCATACGGCGGTAAAAATGACCTTAAAGATAAAATTATCCGTTGTGTCGGAAATCCCGATACACGCTTTAATGAGGATGCTCTGCGAATCTTGCGGGCATTACGCTTTGCCTCTGTTTACGGATTTTCAATTGAAGAGAACACATCAAAGTCTATATTTAAGAATGCAGACTTGCTAAAAAACATTGCAACAGAGCGTGTGATTTCGGAATTTTTAAAGCTCATCTGCGGTAAGGATGCCGTAAAAATTCTTGACGCTTACCGAGAAACTATTGCTGTTATTATTCCTGAAATTACCGTTATGTTCAATTTTAATCAGAACAACATTCATCATTCGTATGATTTGTGGCAACATACCCTGACTGCACTCGGCACAATTGAACCGAATCCCATACTTCGTATGACAATGCTTCTGCATGATATCGGCAAGTCTTCTGTTAAAACCACCGACAACAGTGGCCAATCGCATTTTCAGGGACATCAGCTTGAAAGTAAAAAAATTGCAGACAGAATTCTGCACAGACTAAGATTACCGTCTGATTTTATTAACAAAACTCTTCTGCTTATTGAATATCATGATGTCCGTTTTAACGGCAGTAAAAAGCTTATGAAAAAGGTTATGAATGTACTCGGTACAGACCTTACAAAGCAGTTGTTAGAGGTCGAACACGCCGATATATCTGCCCAGTCTGAATATCAGCGAGAAGAAAAGCTCGGATATCTTAAAAAGGCTAAAACACATCTTAATGAAATAATCAAAGATAACGAATGTTTCAAGCTGAGTCAGCTTGATATCAACGGCAAAGATATTTTAAACCTTGGCGTAAAAGAGGGAAGAGATGTCGGAAATATTCTCGATTATCTGCTAATGCTTGTAGTAGATGCAAATGTTCCAAACAAAAAATCAATACTCATATCAAAAGCCAAAGAATATATTTACGGTAATCAAATAAATAAGTAATTAAAAAAGAGGATTTCAGCGAAAACTGAAATCCTCTGATTTTTGTTTAAAATTAAAGAACCTTTGATAAAAATTCCTTTAAACGGTCGTCCTGCGGATTATTGAAGAACTCCTGCGGGTTGTTCTTTTCTTTGATAACACCGTCGTCAATAAATACAACATCGGTTGCAACTTCCTTTGCAAAGCCGATTTCGTGAGTAACAACAACCATTGTCATACCTGCCTTGCAAGTTCTTTCATAACATCAAGAACTTCGCCAACCATTTCGGGGTCAAGTGCAGATGTCGCTCGTCAAAGAGGAGAACATCGGGATTCATCGCAAGCGCTCTTACAATTGCAATACGCTGTTTCTGACCGCCTGAAAGCTGATTTGGATATGCGTTTGCCTTTTCGGCAAGTCCTACACGCTCCAAAAGATCCATAGCGTCTTTTTTAGCCTCATCTTTGCTCTTGCCAAGAAGCTTGACAGGAGCCATTGTAAGGTTGTCAATAACAGTCTTGTGGGGGAAAAGGTTAAACTGCTGGAACACCATTCCCATTTTTTGACGGTGAACATTTATATTAACCTTTGGATCCGTAATATCAGTACCCTCAAAGAAAATGTGACCGCCTGTCGGTTCTTCAAGTCTGTTAAGGCAACGGAGAAAAGTTGATTTACCCGAGCCTGACGGACCGAGAACAACAACTACATCGCCTTTAAAAATGTCAATATCAATACCTTTAAGAACCTGAATATCCTTACCGAATGATTTTTCAAGTCCTCTTACGGAGATTAATGCGTTATCTTTCACTCTTTTTCAATCTCCTTTCAAATCTTCTGAGGATGTACGAAAGCACAAGTACAATTACAAGGTAAATCAATGCAACCGTAATAAGCGGGAAGAATGCCTCGTAAGTTCTTGAACGAATCATATTACCAACATATGTGATATCTGCAAGTGCAACATAACCTGCAACCGAAGTTTCTTTGAGAAGTGTAATAATTTCATTGCCGAGTGCAGGAAGAACATTTTTAATTGCCTGCGGAAGAACGACCATTGTCATTGTCTGTCTGTTGTTAAAACCGAGTGAACGGCTTGCCTCAGTCTGACCGATGTCAACAGCCATAATGCCCGAACGGACAATTTCTGCAACATAAGCGGCAGAGTTCATACCAAATGCAATGATTGCAGCAAAGATACCGTTTCTTACAGATGCAAGAATAATGTAATACATAATCATCAACTGAACTACAACAGGTGTGCCTCTGATAACAGTAATGTAGATGTTGCAAATCACATTAAAGAATTTCAGAACACAATCACCGAAGCTCCTGCATTTTCTCTTGTCAAGCTGAATATCGTGAGTAGCTCTTACAAGAGCAATGACAAAACCGATAATAACACCGATAATACCTGCAAACAATGTGATTTCAAGGGTTACAAGCAAACCGCTTAAAAGCTGCTGCCATCTGTTATCTGTGATGAATGTGTTTTTAAAGCTTTCACCGAGATTGCCGAACAAACTGCCCGATGCACTGTCGTTTACGATAATAACCTGAGTTGTGTTTGCGTATGAAGTTGAAAAGTCGATATTTTTTCTTCTTTCCGGTGTGTCGGTCATACCCGCCATACCGAAATCGTCTTTGCCGGTCTGAACAGCAGTGATAACAGAATCAAATTCCATATCATCAATAACAAGTTTTTTACCGAGCTTGTCACAGATTGCTGTAGCCATCATCGGGTCAAGACCGACAATTTTACCGCCTTCAACATATTCATACGGTGGAAAAGCAGCGTTCGTAGCCATATGAAGTTCACCGTCATACTTGATATCCTTAGGTGATTCATAGGGTACGGTATCAGTATTACCCTCTATGTAATAGCTTTTGATTTTGTCCAGAACGCCCTCGTCTTTAAGCTCTGCAAGAGCTTTGTCGATTTTTTCGGTGAGTTCATGATTTTCCTTTGAAATGCAGATTGCATACTGCTCTTCCGCAAAAGGTTCATCAAGAATTTTTAGTCCTGCATTTGCTTTTACAAATTCCTTTGCCGGTTCACTGTCAATTACAACACAGTCGATTTTATTCTGTGTAAGAGCTACGATAGCGTCGGCACCCTGCTGTAACGCATAACCTTGGTGCCGTCAGCCTCATAGTCAGATACAAAAGTATCGCCGGTTGTACCTGTCTGAACACCTACGGACGCTCCCTTGATATCATCGGCAGTCTTAATTTCCTTAACCGATGAATCACCGCATCCGGTGAACAGAAAGACAGTGGAGAACAGCATTGAAATCAGTACCAATAAAGTAACTGTCTTTTTCATCGTTTTCCTCTTTTTCTTTCTCTTAAAATATTTATTTGCAAATCTTTATCAGATTCTTGCAACGCCTGATTCAATTGCGGCCTTCTTAACAGCCTCAGCAACAGTTTTGCCGATTCTCTTGTCAAATGCCTCGGGAAGAATATAATCTGCATTAAGCTCTTCATCGCTCACGAGTGAAGCAATTGCAAAAGATGCGGCAACTTTCATTTCTTCGTTGATATCGCTTGCACGGCAGTCGAGAGCTCCTCTGAAAATACCCGGAAAAGCAAGTACATTATTAATCTGGTTAGGAAAGTCACTTCTGCCTGTACCTACAACAGCCGCACCTGCCTTTTTAGCAATGTCAGGCATAATCTCGGGAGTAGGATTAGCCATAGCAAAAAGAATAGGATCCTTAGCCATTGACTTAACCATTTCTTCGCTTACGCAACCTGCGGCAGAAATTCCGAGGAATACATCAGCACCCTTCATTGCATCTGCAAGCGAGCCATCAAGGTGAGAAAGGTTAGTAATTTCAGCCATTTCCTGCTTAACAGCGTTAAGTCTCGGATCACCCTTGCAGATAATGCCCTTACTGTCGCAAAGTGTAATGTCCTTTACACCCATATTAAGAAGGTGCTTTGCAATTGCAATACCTGCCGCACCTGCACCGTTCATAACAACCTTGATTTCGTCAAGTTTCTTGTGAACAAGCTGAGTGAGTTGATAAGACCTGCGGCAACAATAACAGCAGTACCGTGCTGGTCATCGTGGAAAATCGGAATATCGCACTTCTCTTTGAGCTTCTTTTCAATTTCAAAGCATCTCGGAGCGGCAATATCCTCAAGATTGATTCCGCCGAATGAACCGCTGATAAGGTAAATTGCGTTTACAATTTCGTCAACATCCTTACTTCTTACGCAAATAGGAAATGCGTCAACATCGCCGAATTCCTTAAAAAGCGCACATTTGCCCTCCATAACAGGCATACCTGCCTCAGGACCTATGTCACCAAGACCGAGAACAGCTGTACCGTCGGTTACAACGGCAACAAGGTTGTTTCTTCTTGTGAGTTCAAAAGACTTGTCATAGTCCTTCTGAATTTCAAGACACGGTTCTGCAACACCCGGAGTATAGGCAAGAGAGAGGTCTTCAGCCGAGTTAATCGGAACTCTTGAAACAACTTCAATCTTACCGTTCCACTCATAGTGTTTTTTGAGTGATTCTTTTCTGATATCCATATCGGTAACTCCTTATAATTAATTCCCTTCCATTATACCCCTAAAAAGCCGTTATATCAAGTAAAAATCACAAAATTCATTTGACTTTTGTACAAAAAAGGTATAAAATAAATGTGCGAGTGTGTTGAACAGCTGCGAGCAGCTGCCGAAAGGTACTGTGCGAGGAAAGTCCGGGCTTCACAGAGCAATAATAACGGCTAACGGCCGCCGGAGGCGACTCCAGGGATAGTGCAACAGAAAATTACCGCCATTATATGGTAAGGATGGAAAGGTGAGGTAAGAGCTCACCGGAGGGCAGGAGACTGCTCTGCCGTGTAAACCCTATTTGAAGCAACACCGTGTAGGACATTATACGCTTGCTCGGCGTGTCCTTAGGAGGTGGCATCGAGCAGATTCGGTAACGGTCTGCCAAGATAGATGGCTGTTCACGACAAAACCCGGCTTACAGACACAGTCGCATATTAAGGCACCTTTTATGGGTGCTTTAATATTATTGTCGAATTTTAGCAATTTGTACAAATGTTATGCACATTTGCAATTAATTTAAAAATGCATTGCATTTATGCTGCTCTTTATTGTACTTTGCTTTATGCTGAAATCTATTGAAATTGATTTAATTTGATTAGTTTCAGTCGACTGATTCGACACATAGTGGAGTTTTGAAATTAATTTGAAAGGTGTGTAAAAATTTGAAAACAAAATCAAAAATACTCAGCGCAATATTGAGCGTGAGCATCCTGTCGGCAAGCTATCTGCCTTTGTATCCGGTTCACTCGGTGTTCAGGCGGCAGAAAGCTCGCAACCGTATCGGCTAATAAGTACAAACTCAAAGATAATATTCAGGACGGTGTAATTTTACATTGTTTTGACTGGACTTATAACGATATTAAGGCTGAATTGCCTAAAATTGCAAAAGCCGGATTTACAAGCATACAGACTTCTCCGGCACAGCCAAACGGAACAGGTACTTGGTATTGGTTATATCAGCCAATTTCATTCAGTATCGGAACAAATGGTGTCGGCACAAAGGCTGAACTTCAGTCGCTTTGTGATGAGGCAGAAAAGTACGGGATTAAGATTATTGTCGATGTTGTCGCTAACCATTTGAGAGGCGATCACAACAACATAGACAACGATTTAAAGCCATCCGAGTATTGGCATACCTTCGGCGGAGGTATTGACTGGAAAAACCGTTGGCAGGTAACACACGGCTCGATTGGTATGCCGGACATTGCAACCGAAAATCCATATGTTCAGCAAAAAGTCTGCAACTATGTTCAGGAACTCAAGTCGGTAGGTGTTGACGGACTTCGTTGGGACGCTGCAAAACACATTGGCGTTCCGAGCGAGGGCGACGATTTCTGGAAATCGGTAACACAGTACGGTCTTTATAACTACGGCGAAATTCTCGGTGGTCCCGATGACCGTTCGACAGGCAATGAAGACATTATGAAAGAGTATACCGATTATATTTCTGTCACAGACAGTAACTACGGTAAAGAACTCCGTGATTCGTTTAATTCGGGCAAAGCTCCTACTTCAAGCGGAAACTGGAGTGAAAAAGGCATTTCAAACGATAAGCTTCTTTATTGGGGTGAAAGCCATGATACATGGTCAAACAACAAAGACTGGGGCTTTTCAAATGAAATGAGTCAGAATGTTATTGACCGTGCCTATGCGGTTGCGGCAAGCCGTAATAAAGTTACTGCTCTTTATTTTTCCCGTCCTTCTTCAACCAACAAAGAAAGTATCAAAATGGGAGAAAAAGGCTCAACTCATTTCACCAGCAGTGAGGTTGCCCAAATCAATAAGTTCCATAATGCAATGGACGGCAAAGCCGATTACTACACAGTGTCAGACGGTTGTTCTGTAATTACCCGTAAAGACGGCGGTGCTGTTATCGTAAAAGGCAGCGGAAGCGGCGAGGTTTCGGTAGAAAACGGCGGCGGTTACGCAAAACCGGGTACATACACAGACGCTGTTTCAGGCAATACATTTACAATTACATCAAGCACCATTTCAGGTAAAATAGGTTCATCAGGTATAGCAGTAGTCTATGATGCCGAACCCGAAGGACCTTCAGCGTCAGTAACTCCGGGTTCAACAAACTACAATACAGATGAGCTCACACTTACGCTCAATTGCAAGAATGCAAAAAATGCTCAGTATTCAATTGATGACGGTGCATTTGTAAACTACACAAACGGTCAGAAAATTACAATCGGTACAAACCTTGCTTACGATACTGTAACCACAGTAACAGTAAAAGCAAGCGACGGCAAGACAACATCCGATCCGGAAACATATACATATACAAAAGTAGATCCGAATGCCGTAAAGGTTGTTGCTTATGATAACTCATCAACCAAGTGGTCTAAGGTCAATGCATATTTCTGGAGTGATGATAATAAAGAAATGACATCATGGCCGGGCAAGAAAATGACCGACAAGGGTAATAATATTTTTGATATTGAAGTGCCTGACGGTGCAAAATATGTAATCTTCAACAACGGTGACAGTCAGACAGATGACCTCAGGATTGCAGACGGTAATAAAATTTACAGCAACGGTTCTTGGCAGAACTATTCGACTGTAAAACCCACTCAGCCGACAACAGCTCCTTCCACGACAGTCCGTCCTACTACAATCGCAACTCAGCTTACCACATCACAGCCTACTACAACACAGCCTGCTACAACACAGCCGTCTACAACTCAGCCGGTAACAGAGCCTTCAAACAGAATTCTTATCGGTGATGTTGATTTAAACGGAACAATTACAGTCTGTGATTCAACAGAGGTTCAAAGATACATTGCTTGCATATCGACTTTAAGCGATGAGGCTCTCATTGCGGCTGATGTAAACAAGGATTCTGTTATTTCTGTAAAAGACGCAACTATGATTCAGGCTTATATCGTTAAGCTTATTGTTGAAGACTCATACTGCGGTACTTACACAGAAAATGTTGCACCACTCAGCCTACAACAAATGTCACAGAGCCAACAACCGAACCGACTTCAATTCAGACGAAGAATTATGTTTATTTCAATAATACGGAAAACTGGTCAACAGTAAATGTCTATGTATGGAGTTCAAAAGATTCGACTTATATGAGCTGGCCCGGCAAGGCTATGGAAAGTATAGGTAATAACACATACAGATTTGAACTTCCGAATGGTGCAGAATATGCTATATTCAATAACGGTTCAGCACAGACAGGTGACTTAAAAATCCCCGATGTAAATATGATTTACTCAAACGGACAGTGGAGTAAATACTCCGAGTAAAATTTAATAAGTTTATCTAAGAGCCGCCCCGCACAATCAAGCGCATTTTGCTGTTTTGATTTTTACTGTCGGGGCGGTACTGTTATTTGTTTGGTTCATCACGATTTTTTGTGGGATGGAGAACGGACAGAAGGAATAGAAATATAGCGAATCAAGGTGAAGAAGTCATCTTTTGATTATCCCACATTTTTTCGTAATGAGGGTAAAAAAGCAATGTTTCCATTTGTTCGGAAACATTGCTTTTGTTAATTTTTACTTATTACTTTAATTTTGTATCTATATATTCTATGTACGGTTTGCGATTATAAATGCTGTCTTGGTGATTTTTATACCATTCAAATTCTTCTTTCAATCCATCATACAAAGATAC
>ENA-OQMZ01000666-OQMZ01000666.1-human-gut-metagenome-genome-assembly--contig:-NODE-666-length-14140-cov-2.702419_pt1 | contig 14140 bp, 23 predicted proteins | sample MGYA00242621_ERZ504862 | MGnify/ENA primary metagenome ERZ504862 (study PRJEB26092, sample SAMD00036393) | human gut metagenome | host: Homo sapiens | study: EMG produced TPA metagenomics assembly of... | reverse complement strand
CGCCGGCGCAGACGGTCGACAGCACCTTGACCTCAAAGGTACGGTTGCAAACCAGATGTGTTCGCCGTTTGGAGAAGTACGCGCCCTCGCCGCCAAGGGTCAGCCAGTACGTTCTTAGCGCCTTTGGCGTGCAGCTCGGCCATCGCGCCCTTAACGGACTCGTCTCGCCACCGCTCACCTTAATGCCAAAGATGTCGAGCAGCTCGTCATCGTTGGGCTTAATGAGCAACGGCTCCATGGCAATGAGGTCAGCCAGCTGATGGCTCGAGATATCGAGCACGAACTCGGCGCCCTTCGCCTTAACACGGCGAAGTACCTCGGGCAGGAAACCCTCGGAGGTGTTGGGAGGCAGCGAGCCGCTAATGACCAGGCAGGTCATGTCCTCGAGCGAATCAATGAGCTCAAACATCTCCTGCTCGTTGGCAGCATTGATGGCAGCGCCTGCATTGACCATGTTGTACTCGGTGTCGGGACCGGCGTTGAGGAAGACATTGACGCGCGTTATGCCGTCAGTCCACACGGCTTGACGGGCACGCCCAGGGCCTCGGCGCCCTTGACGATAAACTCGCCCGAGAAACCGGCAAAAAAGCCCAGGATCGTGGTGTCGACGCCGTAGTGATCGAGGGTGAACGAGACGTTAAGACCTTTGCCGTTGGGCGTATAGACCGCATTGCGCGTGCGGGTGACGGTGTTGGCGGAAAGACCGTCGCAGGCAATGTTGTAGTCAATGGCGGGATTTGCAGTGAGCGTGTAAATCATGTAAGTTCCTTTCACAAGGCAACGTGTTAATGAAAGTATATTCCACGCTTCGGGAAAAGACCATAGCAACTCGGCGAACGGTGTAGAACGCGTGCAGGGCGGCGGGATGACGGGCAAAAGAAACAGGATCCTTGTCCTGTCGCTCGCCCACAATATACAAAAATGGCGCCCCAGCCTAAACCGGGACGCCATACACGCGAAAATAATGAGTTTCGCTTACTTGCGATCGAGCTTGCGGACAGCAACGCGCTTGCTGTACTCATCGACGTGACCGAAGTCGCCGATGCCGACGGACTCGGCAACGTTAGCGCCGGTAGCCATAGCGAGCTTCATGGCCTCCTCGACGTTGTCGCGATCCCTGTACACTTGTGCAGGAACGCAGCGAGGGTGCAGTCGCCGGCGCAGACAGAAGAGACCAGCTTGATGTTGAACTCACGCTTGGCGTACCAGATGTCCTCGCCGTTGGAGAAGTAAGCGTCGCCGCGGCTACCACGGGTGAGCAGCACGTTCTGAACGCCGGCGTCGTGTGCGAGCTTCATGGCAACGCGGACCTCGTCGTCGGTGTCGACCGGCACGCCGAAGATGGCCTTCATCTCGTGATGGTTCGGCTTAATGAGCAGCGGCTTCTTGTGAGCGAGCTCCTTGAGCTTGTCGGAGGACAGGTCCAGGACGACGTCGGCGCCACGAGCCTGAGCGTGCTCCATAACCTGGGCCAGGAAGTCGGGCGTAGCTTTGGGAGGCACGGAGCCGGAGACAATCAGGCACTCAAGATCGCCCGCGGTGTCCAGGATGTTGTAGAGCTCCTTCTGATGCTCCGGCGTAATCGGGGCGCCGGGGTTCAGGATGCCGTACTCGTGCTGGCCATCGTTGACGTAGGTGTTGATACGCGTGATGCCGTCGGTCCAGACCGGGCGGCACAGGCAACCCAGTTCATGACCTCCTCGACGATAAACTTGCCCGTGAAGCCAGCGAAGAAGCCGAGCGCGACGGTGTCGACGCCCATCTTCTTAAAGGCGAAGGACACGTCGAGGCCCTTGCCGTTGGCCGTGTAGCTGGCCGAGCCGGTGCGGACGTTTTCGTCGGGCTCGAGCGGAGAGCTCGAAACCGTCATGTCGACAGCCGGGTTAGCGGTTAGCGTGTAGAACATTTACAGTACCCCCTGTATATGTGAGGGCCGCGTGGCCGGCCCATTCCAACCACGCGGTTACCTCTGATACCAAATTAGCGAGCTGCGGACTCGAGCAGCGCCTTGACCTCGGCGGCAGTGTTGCAGGCGAGTGCCTTCTCGGCGAGCTCGTCGCACTCGGCCTTGGTCCACTGGCTGATGGTCTTGCGGGCGCGCAGGATCGACGGAGCGCTCATCGAGAACTCCTCCAGGCCCCAGCTGATCAGCAACGGCTCGAGCAGCGGATCGGCAGCGGCCTCGCCGCACATACCGACCATGATGCCGGCCTTCACGCCGCTCTCGATGATGTTCTTGAGCGAGCGGAGCACGGCGGGATAGTACACCTGGTACAGGTTGGAGATGGTGTCGTTGCCACGGTCGGCGCACATGGTGTAGCCGATCAGGTCGTTGGTGCCGATGGAGAAGAAGTCGGCGACCTCGGCAAGACGGTCAGCGAGCAGCGAAGCGGCGGGCGTCTCGACCATGATGCCGACCTCGATGTTCTCGTTGAACTTGCGACCCTCTTCGGTCAGCTCGGCCTTGCACTGCTCGACGAGCTCCTTGACAGCCATGACCTCCTCGACGCAGGTGACGAGCGGGATCATGATCTTGACGTCACCGAAGGCGCTGGCGCGCAGCAGGGCGCGGAGCTGGACCTTGTACTGATCGGGATTTGCCAGGCAGTAACGCACGGCGCGGAAGCCATGAAGGGGTTGTCTTCCTTGACCATGTGCAGATACGGAATCTCCTTGTCGCCACCCACATCGAGCGTGCGGATGATGACGGGAGCGCCCTTGAGCGCACTGGCAACCTTGCGATAGGCGTTGAACTGCTCCTCCTCGGAAGGAAGCTCGGCGGAGTCCATGAATAGGAACTCGGAGCGGAACAGGCCAATGGCCTCGGCGTCGTGATCGAGTGCGTTAGGCACGTCATCGGGGTTACCGATGTTGCAGGCAATGATCTTCTTGATGCCATCGGCAGTCACAGAAGGCTTGCCGCGGAAGGCCTCGAGGGCTGCCTTCTCGGCAGCGAAGGCCTCGGCCTTGGCGGTGTAGGCGGCGAGCGTCTCCTCGTCGGGATCGGCCTCGACGATGCCCTTGCCACCGTCGACGACAACGGTCATGCCGTTGCGCAGTGCGGTGCAGCTGTTGGAAACCGAAAGGACAGCCGGGATCTCGAGGGCGCGCGCGATAATCGCGGAGTGCGACGTACGGCCACCGGTCTCGGTGACGATACCGGCAACGTGGGCCTTATCGATCGTGGCGGTCATGGACGGCGTAAGGTCGTGCACGACAACGACGGTGTTCTCGGGCAGGACGGAAAGGTCGACGACCTCCTTGCCCAGCAGCTCGGCCAGAATACCGGTGCGGATGTCAGCGATATCGGCCGCGCGCAGACGGAACATCTCGTCGTCCATGGACAGGAACATGTTCTCGAACATGGTCGAGGTGTCCATGAGCGCTGCTCGGCGCAGGTGCCGCCGTCAATGGCGGCGTTGATGCGTCGGTCATGCCCGGGTCCTGAGCCAGGACGATGTGTCCGCTCATGATCTCGGCCTCGGCCTCGCCCACCGTCTCCTTCATGTGGTCGGCCTGAGCCTGGGTCTTCTCGCAGAAGACCGAAAGAGCGGACTGATAGCGCTCCTTCTCTGCTGCCGAATCAGCAACCTGGTGCGGCTCAAACGTCAAGTCGGGATCGACGGCGACCATAACGGTGCCGATACCGATGCCCTCGGAAGCGTTGACTCCCTGATACATTCCCATTCCTCTCTCCGTGTCATGTGATAAAGCGTTTTGCCATATCCATGACAAAAGAGCGCAGTTACCTTAAAACAGGTCACTGCGCCCCCAAATATGAACTTAGTTGTTCAACATGCGACCCGTTTGAGTTCTACTCGCCAAGACCGCTCTTGATGAGCTCGATGGCAGCAGCCAGAGCTCGGCCTCGTCAGCGCCGTCGCACTTGACCTCGACCTCGGTGCCGCAGGGGATACCAGCAGCCATGAGGCCATCGGGGACTTGCCGTTGACCTCCTTCTCGGGGGTGACGACCGTCACGTCGCAGGCGTACTTGCCCATGGAGGAGGCGAAGAGGCCAGCCGGACGCATGTGAAGACCCTGAGGATTAACGAGGGTAGCCTTCTCAGTAACCATAATTGACTCCTTTTTGTGTTTAACCCCTGTCAGCCATGCGACAGGAGCCATATTCACGACGTTGTTTATATTAACTCACATCAAACTGTTTTTCATTGTGTTTCGCACGAATTATTGGACGGATGTCGTTGCTGGCCGCTTGCCTGCCGGGCGGGGCGGTTAAGTTTGCTGCTCTACAGTCCTGCGCAAGACGGAAAGCACATTAAGTGCTTTCCTTTGCGTGCGGAACTCGCGATAAACTTAATTACGCGCGCCCGGCAGGCAAGCTGCGGAAACTTGGTCGGTCCAGAGTAATATCGTGAGAACGGAATTCTGGCTGAATATTTATCCGCACGGACGACCCGATAGACAGGCCGCGCTATCCCCTTCTTCTAAGTTGCGGTGAAATAGGACTGCATTTGGAGTTGAATCGTTTAAACAGTCCCTATTCACCGCAACTTGTGGGAGGGGTAGAAAAAGGGGGAGGCCCTGGAGAGGGTCTCCCCCTTTGTTACAGAGGCGATATTATTCGCGCGTTGCGGGATTACACCAGACGGGCGTTGATCGTCTTGGCGATCTCGGCGGCGTCGGTGGAACCCTTCGACGGTGGCACGGAAGCCTCGTCCATAAGCGCCTCGGCGACCTTGGACAGGATCTTGAGGTGCGTGGTGCCGGCTGGGCACCGGGAATAAGCAGGGCGATAGCCACGTTGACGGGAGCGCCATCCATGGTGTCCCAACCGGTCACGCCAGAGTCGTCCTTGACGACGATGACGGCGGCATCGGTAATGGCATCGGACTTGGCATGCGGAATAGCGAAGCCCTCCATCATGCCCGTGGAGCCCTCGGCCTCGCGGGCCAGGAAGGCATTCATCACGGCATCGGCGTCGTCAGCGACACCGGCCTTGACAGCCTGGTTGGAGACAAAGCTCAGGGCCTCGTCACGAGAAGCGAAGTTCTCGGCGACAAAAACGTTCTCGACCTTCACGAAATCGGCAGCCTCGGCCTTGGGAGCTCGACGCAGCGGCCTTGGGGGCCTCGACCGGCTTAGCGGGAGCGGCGGGAGCGGCCTTCTGGCTCTTCTCGAAGTCATACTTCTTGAAAGCGACGAACAGGATGCCACCGACCACAGCGCCGATGAGGATCGCGAGGACCCACAGCGGACCGTTCTCGACAACGGGCAGGACCAGGAAGCCACCGTGGGGCGCCGGATCGTGAACGTTGAACATAATGGTCAGGATCGAGGCGATGGAGGAACCGAGCATCATGATGGGCATGACGGGCCAGATGTTCTTGGTCATGAACGGAATGGCGCCCTCGGTGATGTGGGTGCAACCAAGGATGAGGTTGACGACACCGGCGTCATGATCCTCCTGGCTGAAGTACTTCTTGCGACGATGACGGCAAAGGTGGTGATCAGCGGCGGAACGATGCAGGCAGCAGAGACGGCAGCCATGAAGTTGGTGCCGAAGTTGTAGGTGTCGGTGCCGACACCAGCAGCCAGGGCCTCGGTGAGCATGGCGGTACCGGTGACGTAAGCAGCCTTGTTGACCGGGCCGCCCATGTCAAAGGCGCACATGCAACCAATAGCAAGACCCAGGACAACAGCGCCAGAGGCAGACAGACCCTTGAGGAAGTCCATCATGGCGGTGTTGATGGCAGCCATGGGGCCGGAGATGCCGAGCATCACGAGACCGACGATAGCAGTCGAGAACAGCGGGTACAGGAAGATGGCCTTGAGGCCGTCCAGGTTCTTGGGCAGACCGGCAAAGACCTTCTCGAGCAGCAAGATGACATAACCAGCGAGGAAGCCGCCGACGATGCCGCCGAGGAAGCCGAAGCCCACGCCCGTGCCGCCAGCATCGATCATGTGTGTATCGGCGTTAACGGGCAGGCCCTGGATGGCGATCATACCGGCGACAAAGCCGGGGACGAGCGCCGGGCGCTTGCCGATGGACTCGGCGATGTAGGCGGAGAGCACCGGAACCATGAGGTTCATGGCGATGCCGCCAATGATCTTGAGCATAGCGGCAAAACTGTTGTAGTCAGAAGCCGTCGAATCGAAGGACGTGATGCCCCACAGGAACGAAATGGCGGTCAGAACACCACCAGCAACGACGAAGACCAGCATGTGGCTGACGCCGTTCATGAGGTGCTTATAGATGATGTGGCCGACGGATTCCTTCTCCTCGACCTCGTCCTCGACATCAGCGGCAGCGGCAACCGTGTCGTCGCCCTTAGCGGCGAGCGCGCGGTCGATCAGCTTTCCGGCGGCCTCGACGGACAGGGCCTTGGAAACACCGACGGAAACCATGGGCTTACCGGCGAAACGCTCAGCCTGGACATCCTTATCGGCTGCGACGACGACGGCCTTGGCACCGGCGATCTCACCCTTCGTGAGCTCGTTCTCGACACCGACCTGGCCATGAGTCTCGACCTTAATGGTCAGACCTCGCTCGGCAGCTGCTTCTCCAGCGCCTCCTTCGCCATGAAGGTGTGCGCAATACCGGTCGGGCAACCGGTCGCGGCGATGATGTCAAACTTAGCATGTGTCCCTCCTTTTTTAAGTTTTGCGCCCGCAGGCGCTCCCCTACACGCGCTCCTTGCGCGCTTTTCCACAATTGAAAGATACCAACCCAGCGCTTTCGCGGAAAGGGAAATGTCCCAATTCTCCGGTGAAAGGTTCTTTCATACCCGTAAACGGTCGATGAAGTTTACCATCAATACTTGAAACGGCAAGGAGTATCTTGTAATTGAAAATGCCCCTATACTAGGACATTACATAACGAGTCCGATTTTCATGCCAACCAGGAGCCATCCATGACCGATAGTAGCAAGAGCGCGCTCTCTCTCATTAGCACCCACCAGGGATACAGCGAGTCCGAACAGCGCATTGTTGACTATATTTTGGAGCACCAGTCCGAGGCGCCGCGTCTGACGGCCGCCCATCTTTCGCGTGCCGCCGCCACATCCGAGGCAACCGTTTCGCGCTTCTGCCGCAAACTGGGCTTTGGCAGCTTCCGCAGCTTTCAGTTTTCGTTGGCGCGCGATTTGGAAAGCCAACGCAACGAGGGCGTGACCGACGAGGTCTCGCTCGACAGCATGGAGCAGAGCCTTAAGAATATCCTGGCCGCCAAGGTCAGCGAGCTTAACGCGACCATCGACGGGATCGACCACGATACGCTGGCGGCCGTTGTGCACGCGTTAAAGAATGCAGGCGTTATTGAGTTTGCGGCCGTAGGCAACACCAACGCCGTCGCGCTCGACGCGACGTTCAAGTTCTCGCAGCTGGGCCTTCGTTGCATGGCAAGCACCATCAGCGAGACCTCGATTGGTTTTGCGCTCACGCTGCGCCCCGGTGACGTTATCGTGCTGATCTCGAACTGGCAATCGCGCCGTCTGAATCGCATGGCAAAAGCGGCTCGCGACTGCGGTGCCACCGTAGTCGTCATCAGCAGCGATAGCAAGTCTCCGCTTGCTCGCCTGGCCGACTACACCTTTAATACCGTCAATCACGAGGCGCTGCTGACAACGGGCGACTTCGCGTTCTCCAAGATGAGCGCCACGATGATCATAGAGGTCATCTACAACTTCCTGCTGCCCGAAATCGAGGACGCCCGAGAGCACATCACCTACTACGAGGAGCTCATCCAGCCCGATAAGGTCGTGGAGTAGGCGACTTAGGGAGCCGATAGACGCCACTCGCCACGAAACCGGCCCATCTACTACGTTTTAACCGTATGGCGCAACCACATACCGAAAATAGAGAAAACCGCAGGCGTTCTACCTGCGGTTTTCTTTTTGCAATTCTTGGCGTGGTAGCGATAGCCTGTTAAACGTAGTAGATGGGGCGGTTTCGTGGCGGCCGGGTCGGACATGCATGTGGCGGCTCGGCCTAAGCACGCGCCTCTGCAAGCATCTGCCTAGCATGCGCAAGACTTGCCTCCGATTGATCGCCGCTGAGCATACGGGCAATCTCGGCAGTGCGAGCCTCGCCAACCACTTCGTCCAAATGCGTCTGGGGAACGTCGCCGGGCTCTTTACTGACCACGTAATGCTTGTCAGCCATGACCGCTACCTGTGCCAGGTGCGTTACGACGATGACTGATGCGTGGCGGCAAGATCGGCCAGGCACGCCAGCAAGAGCACGAGCCGTTGAGCCGCCGACGCCGGCATCAACCTCGTCAAATACCAGCGTGTCGACGCCGTCCGCATTACCCAAGACAACCTTGCTCGCAAGCATGACGCGGCTGAGCTCACCACCCGAGGCGATGCGGCGCAAAGGGCGCGGCGTAAGGCCGGCGCCGCTGCGGTACAAAAGCTCATAGCTCGAAGGACCAGCAGACGTCCACTCGGCACGCGGAAGATCACGCGACTCCCAGACGAGTTCGGCGCCACCCATTTCCAGACGCGCCATTTGGCGGCCAACCTCGTGACAGAAACGCGGGGCTGCCGTATTGCGCGCTCGCTTAAGCGCCTTGGCGGCGGCGAACAGTTCGCGCTCCGCCGCGCCAAGCGCTTCGCGCGCCTTCTTGATCTGCTCATCGCCATCGTCTACCAGCGACAACAGCTCTTGCGAGCGATCGCGCATGGAGAACACGTCATCCATGGTGGGACCCCACTGACGCAGCAGGCCCTTAAGGTCGGAATACCGCTCGCGCATGCGAGCGAGCTCGCGAGGGTCAAAGGCAACCCCATCACGATAAGAACGCAGCTCGTTGGCGCAATCCTCAAGCGAAATGCAGGCATCCGAAAGGCATCGGCGATGTCGCCCAGCTTGCGGTCGACGGTCGCCATGCGCGACAGCTCCGCCACGGCGCTGTTCACGGCATCGAGCGCTCCCCCTTCGGCAGCAAGGGAGGCATGGGCATCGTTGGCCGTCGCTACCAGCACTTCGGCATGCTCCGAGCGCGGCAGAAGTTCCTCGAGCTCCTCGTACTCACCCGGCTTGGGGTCGACCTCGGCGATACGCTCAAGCGCGAAGCGCGCCTCCTCGACGCGACTCCCCTGCGCACGCGACGCCTCCTCTACGCGACGAACCTCCTTGGCAGCGGCACGCGACGCTTGAAGCAGGCACGGTAGCGGTCGAGCGCCTCGAGCGCAGAGCGACCAGCCCAGGCATCAACCATGGCAACATGATGTGCCGGATCGAGCAGGCGCTGATGTTCATGCTGACCGCACAGATCCATCATCACGCCGACGCGCTCGGAAAGCTCGCGCACGCTGGCGATGCGGCCGTCAATCTTGACGCGGCTGCGACCCTCGGCAGAAAGGCTACGCTGCACGGTAAAGCCTCCGTGTCGTGCGGACCGTCGAACAGCCGCGCCTCGACGCTGGCAAGTGCCTCGCCCTCGCGAACCGTCGACGAATCCGCGCGTTCGCCCAAGATGAGCTTAAGCGCCGAGAGCAGCGCGGTCTTGCCGGCGCCAGTCTCGCCGGTCAGGACAGTTAGGCCCGCGCTGGGCACCAGCGTCGCTTCACGAATGAGTGCAATGTTTGAAACCTGCAGCTCATCGATCATGACGCACTCCGTAGAACACGCGGCTCACCGAGTTATAGAAGCTCTCGGGGCCGTAATCCAGCAGCAGCACATCACCGGGACCGCGACGCACAGCCACGCTCTGAACCGTACCATCGCAGGTAATAAACTGTCCGTCGATGGCGATCGCCGGCACGCTCGGGCGATCATCGGAACTAAAGATCTCGACGACATCGCTCGGCGAAGTCAAAAAGGCGCGAGCCTGAATGGTATGCGGAGCGATGGGCACGCAGACCATGCCCGTGTAATCGGGGCTGACGATGGGGCCGCCGGCAGATAGCGCATAGCCGGTGGAGCCAGTCGCAGTCGATACAACCACGCCGTCACCGCGCAGGCGATCGATATGATGGCCGGACACCGTGATGTCAAACTCGACCATATCGGACAGGGGCCCGCGCGTAAGGGCCATATCATTGAGGGCAAACGTGCGCACGACATCCTTCGTGCCGTCTTCGCGCACCGAAACGATATCAGCGGCGATGGTGGCGCGGCGGCTCACATGGAGCTCGCCGGACAGGGCATCGCTCACGACCTGCAAAATGTCGCGCTCCTCGGGGCTCGCGGCCGTCAAAAACCCAAATGACCATAGGAAAGACCCAAAATGGGAATCTCACGGTAGTTGAGAATGCGGGCGGCACGCAGCAGCGTACCGTCGCCGCCGAGCGTAATGACCAGGTCGGCATCGTCAACATCGGGCGCGCTCTGGATCTTGGAGCGCTGGTCGGCAGCCCATGCGACCTCGTAGCCCTGGCGCGAAAGCCAAAGCTCGAGCATCAGGCCGCTCTCGACCGCCTCTTGCTTGTAGTAATTGGGAACCAGAAAGACCTTCATAGCGTTGCAGCTTTCTCGCTCAAAACCGATACCTGGGATTGCAGCTCATCGTCGGCGCGCTCGCCGGGGGCAAACCTCGTGCCGTACAGGAAAAACTCAACGTTGCCCTTGGCACCATGGATAGGCGACACGCACACGTCGACCGGGAACAGGCCCTTAGCGGCAAAGAGCTCAATAGCCGCCACGAGCGTATCACGGCGGACGGCGGGGTCGGTCACGATGCCGCCCTCGCCCACCAGCGCAGCCGGCGCCTCAAACTGGGGCTTTACGAGCGTGCAAAACGAACCGGAAGGTTTCAGGCACGCCAGCACGCGTCGATGATATTCGCGATACTCGTAAACGACACATCGCACACGGCCAAGTCGATAGCGCCGCCGTAGCCAAGCTCGAGCAGCTGTGTCACGTTGGTGCGCTCATGGAGCGTCACGCGCTCGTCTTGGCGCAGCGACCAATCAAACTGAGCGCGACCCACATCGACCGAAACGACTGTGGCGGCACCGCGCTTGAGCAGGCAATCGGTAAAGCCGCCCGTAGAGCAGCCCACATCGAGGCAAGCAAGGTCCGTCGGATCAATCACAAACGTATCGAGCGCGCCCTCGAGCTTGAGCCCGCCGCGCCCCACGTAGGGAATACGACCCTTAACATGCAACGGCAAGCCGGGCGTCACCTTAAGGCCCGGCGAGGTCAAACGCTCGCCGCCACTCGAGACCAAGCCGGCCATAAGAGTGCGAAGGCATCCGCGCGATCGGCGCAGATGCCCTGTGAAATCAGTTCGTCATCAAGACGCACACGTTTCATGAATGCCATCAACCATTCGTATCCGGAGACGCGGCCTGGCTATCCTGGGATTCGTTTGCCGCATCCTCATCGTATTCCTGCTCGAGCTTATCGGCCTCGCGAGGCGTCAGCTCAAACTTATCGACCATGTCGACCGCACGGGAGCCCAGCTCAATCGCCTCGTCAAACAGATCGAGCGAACGCTCCAGGGACGTATCCTTGGAGCGAACTGTCGCGATGATCTGATCCAAGCGGTCCGAGATCTCGTCGAAGTTGCGGACGGAACCCTCTGGCATGGCTACTCCTCGACGGTACCGGTCTCGGCCTCGGCGACCTCAGCGTCCTCGTCGAGAACGCCGGCCGCCGCCTGAGCGGCGGCAACCTTGGCGGCAGCCTCGGCGGCCTGGGCCTCCTCGCGGGCACGATCCTCGGCCAGTAGCTCCTGATACAGGTCCTCGCCCGGCAGCTCCTCGCTACGAGCAATCTTCCCCAGCACGCCGTTGACAAACGACGCAGACTGGTCGGTGCCATAGGCCTTGGCAAGCTCGACGGCCTCGTTGATCACGATGCGTCCGAGACCTCCTCGTCGGTGAGGAAGCGCATCTCATAGACGGCGATACGCAGCAGATTGCGGTCGGCGCCGGGCATGCGCATAAGATCCAGTTCTTGGCGATGGAGCGCAGGGCACAGTCGATGCGGTCGATGTGCTCGTAGGCACCGCGGCACAGCTCCAGCGCGTAGGGGTCGAGGGGACCTTCGAGATCAGGAAATCGCCCTCGAGGACGCGCTCGAGCGGGCTGTCCGTGGCCTCGGCCTGGAACAGCAGCTGCAGCGCCTGACTGCGGGCAAGCGTGCGCCCGCGATAAACCTTAAGGCTCAAGGTTAACTCCTTGGGGAAAACGAGGCCGTCGATGCAAACGTCAACGCGCTCGACCTCGACGCCCACCTGGGCATCGATGGCGGCGACCACGGCGGCGCGAACGGCCTCGGCGAGTTTCTTGAACGGATAGCCAAAGAACACCACGACGCGCACGGTAAGTGCGAGCTTGTCGCCGATGACCTCGGCCTCGACCGCCGGCTCGGAAGCCGGGGCCTTGGACGAAAGCATCATGGAGACAAGGTTGGTGGCAAGGTCCTTGACGCCCACGGAGGCGATGCCCTCGACATCCGTGACGGCGCGCGAGACGATGGCGGTCAGAACATCGGGCGAAATGCCGATGCCGTCAATCTTGATTTCCTGGGGCATGAGTCCTCCTAGAAGAGATGGTGCTAGACGCGGGAGACGAACTTGCCGTCGCGGGTGTCAACCTTAATGACCTCGCCCTCGTTGAGGTACATGGGGACCTGGATGACAGCGCCGGTGTCGATGGTGGCCGGCTTGGTGGAACCTTGGACGGTATCGCCCTTGAAGCCCGGGTCGGTCTGGACGATGGTGGTCTCGATGAACATCGGCGGGGTCACGCCCATGAGCTCGTCGTCGGCGAAGAGCAGCTGGCAGGTGTCATTCTCGCGCAGCCACTTGGCGTTCTCGCCCACCATATCCTCGGGAACGGGAACCTGCTCGTAGGACTCGTTATCCATGAAGATGTAGTCGGCGCCGTCGTTGTAGAGGTACTGGAACTCACGGGTGGTGAGCATGACGCTCTCGAACTTGGTGCCGGCGTTGCAGGTGTTCTCGACGACGCGGCCGCTCTTGATGTCGCGGGTCTTGTAGCGCACGAAAGCGCCGCCCTTGCCCGGCTTGACGTGCTGGAACTCGACGATGGTGTAGACCTTGTCCTTAATGCGGAGACCGAGGCCGTTCTTGAAGTCGGCAGTAGAGATAGTAGGCATAGCGACCTTTCTTGTTATTGGCTAGACGCACAAACGTCCAAATTACATACGAGCGAAATTATACACTTGCAGACGGCGGCTGCGGCGAGCGCATAAAAAGAGAACGCGGGACGCCCGAATCGATCCGGACGCCCCGCCTCCAAAAACCCAAATGGATGGTTTAGCAATCGATAATATGCAGGTCGTGCGGGGTCTTGGTGAAGGCTCATAGCCGTTCTCGGTGACGACGCCGTAGTCCTCCAGGCGCACGCCGCCCACGCCGGGCAGGTAGACGCCGGGCTCCATGGTGATAACCGAGCCGACCTCGATGATATTCTTGCTGCGGTTGAAGTTAGGCAGCTCGTGGATGTCGATGCCCACGCCGTGGCCCAGACCATGGTTGTAGCGATCGCCATAGCCGGCATCGCCGATAATCTTCTTGGAAAGCTTGAAAATGTCGTTGCCCTCGACGCCCGGATGGATAGCGGCGACGCACTCCTCATGGGTGCGGCGCACGAGCGCGTACAGGTCGAGCTGCTCCTGGGTGGGCTCGCCCATCACGACGGTGCGCGTCATGTCGGAGCGGTAGTCACAGTAGCCCGCACCGTAATCCATGAGGACAAAGTCGCCCTTCTCGATCACGCGGTCGCTCGGGACGGCATGCGGATTGGCGGTGTTGGGACCGCTCGCGACGATGGAGCCAAAGGCCAGGCTGTCGGCGCCGTTGGCGAACATAAAGTTCTCGAGCTCGTTGCGGACCTGTTTCTCGGTCATACCGGGCTTAATAAAGCCGAGCATGTGCTGGAAGGCGGCATCGGTGATCGACTGCGCATGGCGCATGAGCTCGATCTCCTCGGCATCCTTTATGGCACGCATCTTGCGGATGTCGTCATGCATCAGCGGCAGCATGCAGGCAATGGAGCGGCCTCCAGACCACGCTGAATACCCTGGTAGAAGTTAATCTGCATGTCATCCTCGACGGCGCAGACACGGCATTTGTTGGCCGCAATCTTGCCGGCGACCCAGCCGGGGATGGTGCCTCGTCCATGTCGTAGACCCAGGGGCTGCAGGCGGGCGTGTTCTCCTCAAAACTGTTGAGATAGCGCGAGTCGGTGTGGAACAGGCAC
>ENA-OQMZ01000665-OQMZ01000665.1-human-gut-metagenome-genome-assembly--contig:-NODE-665-length-14144-cov-1.249982_pt1 | contig 14144 bp, 21 predicted proteins | sample MGYA00242621_ERZ504862 | MGnify/ENA primary metagenome ERZ504862 (study PRJEB26092, sample SAMD00036393) | human gut metagenome | host: Homo sapiens | study: EMG produced TPA metagenomics assembly of... | reverse complement strand
TCCAGCTCTATTATTTTCCAAAGCCACCGCTTTTCTTGCTGACAGGACAGTATGTATATAAGCCATGATATATCTGTCAGACATCACAAAGCATATGTGTCCTTGCCTTTATAATTGTATCGGCACTTTTCCAATTCTCCCAGATCATGGTAAAAAAGCATCTTACTGTTTCCAAATACACCTTTCCCTCATAGTCCGGCTTATATCTCTTTGCCAGCCGCTTAATCGTTGCAAAAATATTATTTCTCTCATAAGTCAGTCTGGTTCTCTTAAAAACTGCCTTTTTCCCCCACATATCCATGTAAACATTGTTCCCTATGGTTTTTCCGGCGAATGACTCATATTCACCAATCCGCAACAGATAGGAAAGCACCTGCAAAAGCTTTTCCTTTGAAGTAATTTCATTATAGCTGTAATCACCAAAGCCTAACTGTTCAAACTGTAAGGGTGTACTTCCCTTTTTAATCTCTCGTTCCATTATCCTGTCCACATCTCTCATTGACTCCATATATCTTTTTGCTCCTTCCTTCTGACAATAAAAGAGCAGCCATGTTCTGACTGCCCCACCTTTGGACAAAATGTCCAGAAGTTCTATATTTCCACTTTTGGACTTTTTGTCCAGAAGTGTCCTGTTATAATACTGATAAGCTCTCCTGCAATGCCGATTATCTTAAAAATCAGCACTACACCGCCGATTAAACCGCCTATGATACAATTCAGAGCAAGAACACCAAGCTCCCGCTGATACTGAAATTCTTGGATATCAGCCACAGGCACATCCGGCGGATACCAAACGGACACCCTACAATAATCCAATATAAAAAACAGTCAAATCCTTCCGCTCTATTGCATACCGGATAACAGGTCAACATCCATACCGCAATGATCACTGCCGGAACAATGACCTTAAACAATACCCTTTTCATGCCATCCACCTCCATACATATCGTGCTGTACCTCCTGTTGGTAGTAATGATTGATTGTGCTTGGCGCATTATAGAGTGTTGTCACCATATACGCCTTGATGTTCGTAATCTTGGTTGTGGTATTCTTCATGCAGCCAATGACATAATTCAAATGCGAGCTGTTCAGTTTCAGGAACTTTGACTTTACCAGCTCATACGGGTAATCTTCCCCGCCAATCCTTACCGTCTTGTGCTTTACACAGACCACTTCACAGATAATCTCAAAAAGCTCATCATAAAGCTCCCTGTCCTGCCAATCACTGTATTTCATGTAGTGATCGTATTCAATGTTCTCCTTGATGATTTCAATGTATGCGTTGACATCCTCCATCGCATCAATCGTTTTTTCAGCTTCACTGTCAGCTGGATTGATATGATAGGATTCTCCGTCAGTAATATTTGCAGTAGTATATGAATCTGTCTCTCCGTTTTGGGATAGACCTGTATCCGGTTCCGGTAGAGAGACTGTTATCCGTTTCGTCATGACCTGTATCCCATTTTGTAAATACCTGTATCCCGTTTGGGATACCCCTCCCTCCCGAAATTTCCATAGGGGTATCCGATTTTGTAGGGAGTCTCCCTCCCATTTTAACATCGGATACATCTGCGTATGAATTGTTCTCCCCATTCATAGCAGGAATTTCCTCTGGAAATGTCAGTCGGAAAAACATATCCGGCTTTAGTTCCACATACATCACATTATTACAAACAAGTCCATCTCCGTAGCTGACTGTCCGGAACTCTCTCCTGATTACCTGTAGCCTCTCCAATTTATCCATTGCAGTTTTTACTGTTTTCTTCGATTCTCCAAACAAATCCGCATAATACTGATAGCTCTGTCTTAAAATATCCTCTGAAAACTTCTTTTTCCATCCAAGAATATGCCCGGTTCCCTGATCCCGCACCTCAGAAGGGCGATACCAATAGACAATATCCGCCAAAATAACAATCGCAAGGAGATATGGTTTCCCATTCTCCTTTGTGATTGTTTTATACCAGATAGCCGGGATAATGTTTCCGGAGATATTTATAGACCCCATTGCGTCAACAATCTCGTTTCCGCTTGTCAAATATCCCATGCTCAAACAGCCCCTTCCTCTCTCCATTTATCAAGAAGTGAAATGATGACATTTTCAATCTCCTCATCGGAATAGCTGTCTGAAAAATATTTGCCTATCTTGTCCGCTTTCAGTGTAACCTTGCGTTCCTTCGGCTTTTCTTCTGTCAGAATCAGCCGCACCATAGCAAGCGTAAGTTCTCCGCTTTTTCCATATTCCTTTAGCTTTCCGGATTGTACGGTGCTGACATTGCAGCCCCGTTCCTCGTATAATGACCTCTACCACTGCTGTGCTTCCTCTGACAGAAAGGATATGTCCACGCCCTGTGAAAAGCCTAATTTCTTGGCATCCACCATTTCAAGGAGCTTATCGGACAGCCTTGAAAGCCAGATATACCGCTGTACCTTTTTCGCATTCTCCCCGCAGCTTCCCCAACTTCATCAAGGGTATTCTTGCCCGATTTCTTTCCCTGATGCTTCATGGCTTCATACTTCATCTTATAGCTTTTGCCTTTTCACTCGGTAAAATGTCCTCTCTTTGAATATTGGAATCCACCATGATAATGGTTGCTTCATCATCGGAATAATTGCGGACAATAATCGGCATTTCCGTTTTCCCGGCTCTTTCCGAGCCATGCTTCCTGCGGTGTCCGGCGATCAGCTCATAGCCGCCGCCAGCTCTCGGTCTTGCAATGCCCGGAACAAGTACCCCGTAAAGTCTGATACTCTCCGTTGTTTCCTCCATCTTTTCATCGTCCAATACCTTAAATGGGTGGTCTTTGAACTCATGAAGGTCTGCTAACGGGACATTGATAATCTGCTCTGCACTATTTCCTGTACGCCACTTCCACCGAACAAATCATCAAAACTCTCCATTTTGATTTTAGATGCGCTTCCTGTCTTTGTATTACTGCTCATTCGCAAGCACCTCCTCTGTCAAAGAATTGTAGGCTGATGCTACCTTCCCCTTTGGATCATGCTTATAAATGCTAACACCTTCCGCAGAGATCTCCGCCGCCCTTACCGAAATCGGGATATTGTTGGTAAATATCTTTACCCTGCTTCCATAGACTTCCTTCAGCATGGCGCTGATGTCCCTTGCATAATTCGTCCTACTGTCAACCATCGTCAATAAAATGCCCTCTATCTCCAGTTTCGGGTTAATCTGACGCTTTACCTTGCCAATGGTCTTGATAAGCTGCTGTAAACCTTTAACAGGCAGATATGCTGCCTGCACAGGTATCAGAATACTGTCGGCACAGGCAAAGGCATTTATGGTAATCATGCCAAGTGAGGGCATACAGTCAATTAAAATATAATCGTAATAATTCCGCACCATGCTTATGTACTCCTGCATGATACGCTCCCGACTCATGACATTCACAAGGGAAACCTCCAGACCGGAAAGCTCAATATTTCCCGGCATAAGGTCTATTCCCTCCTCGTGATGTAAAATACCCTCCATCGGCTCAACTTCCTCGTCCTTAATCAGACTTCCCATGACCGATGCCAATGTGATCTCGATTGCATCCGGCTCTGTTTACCCCAAACTTGCGGTAAGACTGCCCTGTGCATCGGCATCTATCAGCAGAACTCTCTTGCCCTGCTTTGCTAATCCAATTCCTAAGTTGCTTGTTGTGGTGGTCTTTCCGACTCCACCTTTCTGATTTGCGATTGCTATAACTCTACACATGATAAATTCTCCCTTTTGCTTTTCTACTGATTTTTCTTTTACGTTGCTTTTTCTGACTTCCACATAAGCCCTGTGGAATTTCTTTGTACTTGTTCGGGTATAAATCTGAAAACTCTGTTACTTCAATCTTGGGATTTCTCTGCAAAATCTTCCCAAGCCATTTAATATCATTCTTTGTTCCCATCAATCGAACTTTTAACATCAATCTGCTCCTCCAAACAGGGCATACAGTTTCCGGTTATAGGTTGCATATTCCGGATACCGGATTTGTATCGCCTGCCAAAAATACGGTGCGTAGGCACAGCAGAACAATTCTTCCACTGAATACTGCCTGCACTCATTGATCTGCTCCTCTGCGTCCTTGTAATCGTCACGCTTGGTGTACCATTGCAGTACAGATTAAATGCCATTCTGACTACTTTTACGCTTCCGCTAGTCTGCCAACCTTCATACAAACATTCTGTTTTTACACAGCCTGTCTTAAAATCATAAATGCGGTCCGCATTTCTTCTAGTATCGTTGTTAATACCAAGGCAATAGCAAAGTGCCTTGTGGTACACATCCTGATACCTTACCTCTTTTAATTTCTCGTAGTAGAATTTCTCATGTGCTTCGCTAATAAAAATAATTTTCTCTGCGCCTAACGCTGTATTGTTCATGTTCTGAACCTCCTTTTTGAAAATAAAAAGGACTCTACTAATTGTTTTTCACAACTAATAAAGTCCTAAGTTTCATATTCATTTCTAAATTCGTGCTAGGGATTTCTTACTAATTTTTTGTTCTTGGTAAATTCTTAGTAAATTGCTCCCTCAGAGTCCAAAACATACTATAAATTCAAAGGTTTTCAGCGTTTTCGGAAAATACTGCCGTGGCAGATGAAAAGTACTCGTATCATAAAAATTTTTTCCTCCTATAGCTATCCTCTTAATTAACGCAAATTCCAGATGCGTGGAACCACCCTTTGCAATCATTCGTGCTTATTGTTTCTAAGGCCTGCTTTTACAGCCTTCAGGTAGTTCAGCAGCAACACGGACTTTCCTCTTTCGGAGAAAGGCTTTCATTTTTGACCACATTTTTTCAATAGGGTTCAAATCTGGACTGTATGGTGGCAAATATAGATAGGAGATCCCCGCCTTTTCTAAAAGTTCCGTCACTATTTTGGCATGATGAGAACGCATGTTATCCATGATTACAACATCGTCTTTCTCAAGGCTCGGTATCAATTGTTTTCCCATATATTTACGAAATCGCTGTGCAGTTGTTCCACCTTGGTACGTAGTATATACCAGACTGCCGTTAAGCCGGATGGATGACAAAACAGTTGTTCCGGCAGGCGTGTTGATCGGGGTAGCATCCATGGCACGTTTCCCATGTACTGCATGTGCATAGTGTCTTGTGAGGTTTGTATTAATACCGCTTTCATCGAGATATATTTGATGTTCTGCATTTGCACCAGATATAGTTTCTATCCATTGACTGCGTTTTCTCTGCACATCGGGACGATCCTGTTCTTTTGCGTGCAAAGATTTTTTCTTATAAGTATAATAAAACTATATTCTGTTCATTTTCTTTCTTTCCAGTTTATCCCAGTTCAGTTTGTTCTTCTTGTATCCCACAAATGCAGTCACACGGACAAATTCCAGATAAAAGCGGAGAAAAGTTGTTTCAAAAAAACAAGCAGTAATAGCAAGGATCAGCTCTCGAAAAGAAAACCTCTGGTCAATGGTATAGATTCTTGAAAAATATGCAGTTAATGTGAGTAAAATACCATACAGGGCATAGTATGCAAGAAATACAGCATAAATTTCACATTCAGCATATCCATCATCACAGATAAAACCATTGTAAGTACACCCAAAAGTTCAATAAATGGTGACAATAATTCGTAAAGCAGAGAATAAAGATAGGATAAAAGTCCTACAGCTCCGTACCGTGGGTTTGCCAGCATTTTTACGGTGTCCCCACATACACTGGAACAATCCTCTCTGCCATCTTTTCCGCTGCTTGCCTAATTCACTTAATTTTTCCGGAGTCTGCGACCAGCAGATGGCATCCTGTGCAAAATCAATCTTATATGGCTTACGATTCATGCGGCTGAATTCATGAAGTCTGACTACCAGTTCCATATCCTCGCCCATTGTACTGTTGTCATATCCGCCTACGGCAATCACTGTTTTTTCTCAAATAATCCAAAAGCTCCGGATATGATCATGTTTGCATTGATTTTATCCAGCAGAATACGTGCTGCCAGAAAAGAACGGGCATATTCCAGGGATTGCATTCTTGCTATTATATTTCTGGGCAGCCTGTATTTTATCACATGACCTTTTTTTATGACAACACCATTGGCTGGGCGGACACTTCCACCAACGGCTATTACATTTTCGTCCTCCAGAACCGGGCGAACGATTTTCTCCAGCGAATCATGCTGTAAAATAGAGTCCGCATCCATACAGATAAACCAGGGATACCTGGCTGCATTGATTCCGGCATTTAAGCTGTCTGCTTTTCCTCCATTCTTCTTGCGGATCAAAGTAATGGGCACTTTCTGGTTCGGGCATTCATAAATTTCTTCCTCAGGCTGACATTGGATCAGATGACGGATCGGGCGTTCCACTCGCTCCATATGAAATGCATCAATCAGAACCTGAGATGTTTTGTCTTTAGAACCATCATCTATTACTATAATTTCATATAGTTTATAATCCAGGTTGAGAAGTGAAGTGACTGTATCCTTCACCGTAACCTCTTCGTTATAAGCCGGAACAAGAATGGAAACCGGTATGTAATAGCTTTGCCACAGTTTATTGTGCATCTGTTCAAGGCGGTATGATCTGTACAGCTCAATTGCGCCTGCTACAACCGACAAAAACAAAAAGCTGGAAATATCCAATCAGGTATATAATAAAAAACAGATTGACACATTCCAGAAAAAAACGAAATGCATCGGTCATAAACCCGCCCTCCTTTGTACTTTTACTTCATCCAGCTGGTACTCTAACATTTCTTTTGCGTAGCGGTCATTTCCCTGTAAAATATCAGCTAATGCATCCCTGTCTGTATTCAGAACTGCAAGGCTTTTTGCAGCATTATAACGGACATACCAGTTTTTACTAGAAGTCTCTTTTTTCAAGATTTCCAGTGTCTGCGGTCCGGGATACACAGCAAGAGCAGAAATACAGGCATTCTGCAATTCCCAGAACCCTTCCTTTTCTTCTTCAGCGTGATGAAGCAGAAAAGAAACACTTCTTTCATCCTGATATCTGCCAAAATAGCGGACACATGCGATTTGAATTTCCATATCCTGGCTTGTTTCCAGCATAGACAGCATTTCATCCTTCCAGTTTGACGATGCATATCGAATATAATCCAACAAGCTTACCTGCATCCTTGGATGAAATTCACTCAATTTTTTCCAAAGAAGTGGTATCAGTTCTTCTTTTTTATCGAAGGAAAGAAGTCCATCTGCAAGTATTTTTTTTATGCGGAAGCAGCTGCTCATTTGCATCCAGAAATGTCAATGCCTGCATAACCGCTTGTATATCTTCTGAACTGTATAATGCCCGCAAAGCATTCTCCCTGCAATAGAGACTTTTATTTCCAAGCAGGTCAAAAAGAAATGGGAAAACAATTTCCTTAGCCTGGAATTTCGTCATATGAAATATGGCAAATACATAAGCCAAGCAGGCTTTTTCCATATCCGATTTTCTTTTATAAACTGGTATCAGTTCTTCCATCAGCCGACTTACAGATGCTATTCCCTGCTGGAATTGTTCCGGCATACTGTTTTCAACTTTAGATAATGCTTCACTGAACGTCAGAAGTCTGCTGGTTGAATGAAGCTCTTTAACCAGCCTTTTTTCCTGCTTTTTATTTTCCGTTATATTTTCTAAAAACAACTGTCTGTATTCTTCGCAATATCGTTGTTCCCTCCTTTTCAGAACACAGGAACGATATCTTGAAATTATCTCTGTAAAGCAGTTAAAAATGATAATCCCCACACAGACAATAAAATAAAAAACAATCACAAGCTGTGCTATCATTCGTATTCCTTTCCTGTCCAGTATGTCTTCAGAACCTGGTATGCTTCTTTTAATCTTTCATGGTAGGATACTGTATTCTCCCATTCTTTCAGTTTAAGGCCTCCCATCTCGATTGTATTTCCTTCTCCGCCAAAACCTATAAACATCTCTTTGATCCCCACTGATTCAATGCCATAATTTCCGTCATAATAATCATCATGGATCTGCATTCGGGACGGATCAGAAAAATTCAGCAGCTGCCATGGGATTCTAATTTCCACATCATCTCCGTTGCAGATAAAATCTGCCCTGGAATCATAAGCAGATGCAGATGGATTTCCATTACCATAATACAGCTTTCCACTTTCAAAGGTTTTTAACGGTGTGGCAGCATCCTGATACTGACCAATAACATCCCGTAATACCATGCTGATATTTTCGAATACAGCGCTGTCCCTGGCTGGTGGATCAATATAAGGATCTTTTCCTGTAATATCTTCCTCATAATTGGCATGAATGGGATTATACCGATCCTGAACCAACAGACGAGTATTATCTTTTCCATTTAAGACCAGTACAAAATCTGCAGGTCTTTCAAATTCTGCTGTACAATTTTCCATACGGGTACTGCCTGTTTTTTTTGTCGTATCAACCGGAACATACAGCGTGTCATTTTCCAGATCAAAGTCCTTTTTATGGAGATATAAATAAACACCGGAGGCATCATACTTCACACTGATGAAAGAGCCGTCTTCATATTGGATCACCCTATCTTTATCCGTCCATTCGGAAGTATCACCGTCCACGTAACAAACACTTTCTTTTTCCCCACAGTCAAATGCCAGCAGGCCAAAATGCTGGTCATTTGTCTGAGCATCTTCCCAGTAAATATTACGGCTTAAATCTACAGCATACATGGTATTCCAGGTATGCTTGAACCATTCATCCTGCCAGGAATAGACACAGCCTCCGGAAAGTCCGGCAGCCATAATGTCTTCATAACAATCTACCAGAATCTTTCCCTGTTCTTTTTCAGAATAGTATCCAAGTCCTCTGCTGGTCACCTGATTCTTCTGAATCTCACCTCGTCCTGTGGCTGCACCAAATTCAACAGCCAAAACCGGCATTGTATGATGTTCGTTTAAAAGTCTTAAATATGCCCGATAAGTATTCCGTTTTCCGTCAGGAGTGATACAGTCACTAAAGTCAATCTTTTTATCAGACAAGCTGTTCCATGTTGTGTATTCCATACAGGAAAAGTAATCCTGATCATATGGAGATGCACTGTAGCTGGCAAACTGATCTGATATAATTTATCAGTTGCAGTTATATGTTCTGTGTCGATCCGGGCACATTTTCTGAAATATTCTGCAATCTCTTTAGGATAATCAAAGGGATCTGTTGCATTTCCACTGGAAAAGGAGATCAGACGCTGCTCATCATATCTTGTTGATTCATAGTGCAGCATCCTGTCACCTGTTTTGGCAAGCAGGGATTCAAAGGCAGAGGCATCTTTTGAAGCAGTAAGATAGGTTCCTTTATAAGGTTCCATATCCGGATATTTCTCATCTGTATATGCAACTGTTGTATCTTCCCATCCATTTCCGATAATATATCCCAGCACCCATTTCGAGACATCGTGTAAATAAAGTCCTGTACTTGTATCTGCATCATTATTGATGATAAGTCGTTTTCCATGGATCACATCTACAGTGACCAGGCAATTATCCAGAAGCTTTCCTGCAAAGGAGTCGGCATATGCATCCACTCGGGAGTTCTGTATATAATCATTTACCCAGATTCCCTGAAGTAAATATAACGGCTCCTCATGTTGGGAATTGTATTCATAGAACGCTTTATAAAAAGACGGATTCTGGACAGAATAGACTCTCAGCGTATTTGCTCCTGCTTCCTGGATCAGCTGAAACCAGTGCAGATAGGTTTCTTTGGTGATCGCATAATCTGTAGACCATTCACCAGGAATACCGCTTCCCATATCAATTCCCCTGACTTCAAATGGTTTCCACTTATCTTTGTCCTTTATAAGTATCTCTTTATTCTCAGTCCGGACAAATGTGTTTATATGATTGTCCCGGTCTGAGTCCATATAAAATCCGCCATAAAACACAGCTATAAATCCAATAAATAGAAGCAAGAATGATGGCAGATATGCTGATAATAAATCGTTTCATATTTTAATCATTAACCTCATTATACTGCTTTACACGGGAGGATGCTGAATACTGACGCAGAGTCTCAATGTTTTCATCCAACCATTTTCCTCTGTTTCGCAAGTAACCTTTTAACTGTCCTTCAGCGGCAGATCTGCTGTCCAGATTTCTTGATACCGGAACCAGAAGTCCCTTTGCCTGCTGTTCTACACTTCCCCATCGTGCATCGTTTCTTGCAAGAGCTGGTGCGATAAAATCAAGGGTTTCATCGATATAACGATAAAGTGATTCCTCACTTAACAGACCTTTTCGCAAGGAATGATATCGCTGGATGATCCGTTCAGTAAAATCCTCATCTTTGATAAGCATTTCAAACCATAATCGGTTGTTCAGGAAAAATCCAGTATAAGGAAGTTCCTCCTCGAAATAGTTATTACAGGCATTATTAAAATCCCATACACACATATGGTACAGATTATCTGTTCCCTTATAAATATAAGTGGAATAGTTTCCGGCATCTGCATTACTGGAAAGCTCATTGATAATAAAGTAATCTACAAAGCTGTCTACATCTATCATAGAAGTGTAGCCATGTTTTTCCCTGTCATAATCATATGAGTACAGAGTTTTTTCAAAATTTGAAAATCCTGCCGGATTTCTTCTGTCAGTCTGGCATCCCTGTTCCTGCTTCCGGGATATTCTATCTGCAGCATGAAGGGGGTTTTGTAGGTATACGTTGTAAAGCTGTTTAAAGCTTCTTCGCCCGCATGCTGATGATCCAGGCGAAGCAGGTATCCGGAAAATGTGCTGCGCTTGGCATTTACACGAAGTCCCAGCCTGGCGCCATCTTTTCCGCCGGTTATCATTTCAGTCATTACATATAGACCTTCATATTCACCATTAAGAATTACTTCGCAGAATCTTACATTTGGCGCATAAGACATCATTTCTCCGGCAAGATTGTAAAACATATAATTTCGTATGGCTGTTTTATCGAGCAGGGACCGTATAATACCCATTCATGGTGCGCATCCATTCCCATAATGGAAAGCGGATTGTTTTCCCCTTTTTTATCTACAAGTCTAATGGCATAGCTTGGCTTATCAAACTCTCTTGAGGAATTACCTCTCATTCGTATGCGGATTGCAGAAGATACATCTGCCGTTTCATTTGCATGATGGTACTCTTTGCTGTCATTTCCGATTATATCCATCTGAGCAGCAATTGTAGTTTCCCCATCAGCAGCACGTGTATAAATGCGGTTGTTTCCATCATCCTTAATGGGTCTTCCCGGGATTACCACCCCATCTGTATCAATTTTGACAATCGGAAGATATGTACACAGACCGCCATCCGCAGGATCCGTACATGGTTCCTGCGGAATTTCCTGTTCATGCTGATGAATTCTCTCTGTTTTTCGGTAGTCCTTATAAAACAATGGCGCAAAAACGGCAATCAGAATAACCGCAAAGCAGCATGTAAATCCTATTATTTTATATTTCATATCAGTTATAAATCTCATCGCTTTGAGCTACAATATTAACACTTTCAATTTGTCCAAGGTTATAGAAATCATCTGTTAAAGCCGGATGCTGTTTCTGAACTTTTTCCAGTATTTTTCTGGATAATTCATAAATGTACTCAGCATTCTCCTCTGTCGTATTTTTTACCCGAAGAACGGCACCAGTCCCAAAATAACGAAAGACCTGGGATTCTATATTTTCACAGCGGCTTCTTTTTGCACGGATGATCAAAAGCATACGGTTATCACTGCGGATTGCTCCCATGATAAGAAAGATAAGAAAAATAGCAGAACTGCCTACTGCAGCAACCAGATAATCTCCAACTCCACAACATATTCCCACAATGATCGTCCAGAAAATATATACAGTATCTCTGGAATCTTTTATTGCAGTTCGAAAACGCACGATAGATAATGCACCGACCATACCAAGCGACAATGCAATATTGTTTCCTATGACAGTCATAACTGTTCCTGTCATAACAGTCAGAACGATTAGTGTTACTCCAAATTTTTTACTGTAAATCGTTCCCTTATGTGAGATCACATATGAAATAAAAATAAACAGACCAATGACAGCACTTACCAGAATATGCATTGTAATTTGCTGCCAGGTCATATCCCCCTGCTGGGCAAGCAGGTTATAAATCGTCTCTTTCATTTCCTTTCCTCCTAAAATCTGTAGTCACAGCCAATTTGTCTTGCCATACAGTATTTGCTCACAGAAAGCTCGCTTTTCTGAACGGGCAGAAGCATATGCTTGATATAGCTTAACAAAAAACCGTTATATTTTACTTCCAACACTACAGCAAAAGGAGACATTACACTGTTTAACACCAGATTTCTATCAAATATATTGAAATTTACTTCATTAGCCCGTATTCCAGAATCAAAAGTTATTCGAATAGAATTTTCCGGCGCGATAAATGCAAATCTGTCATATTCTACAACTGTTTTAGGACGGTATGCCCACATTTCCATAATTGAATAACATTCCTGTCCAAACTCACTGCCACTGTTTAAAAGTACAGAATAATCACCCTCAATGAGAGCCTGCGCTTCCCTTCTGGATAATCTTAATGATCGCTTCCGCTGATAAGGTCCCTGCTTCTGCTTCATTTCAAACAGTGCAAAATCCGCATCAGGACTATATACCCGCAAACGAAACTTCCTTCTTAACTCCAGACCATCTTCCTTTTCCTGAAAATCCCGATTTGACAAAGAATCAAAGTACAAAGAACGTACCTGATAACCATCCGGTCCGTTATGTGAGTCAGTATGAACCACATTTGACAAATAATTCCGAAGTTTTAATGCTTCTGCCTGATTAAGTAGAAATTTCTTTTCTTCCCGCAGTACATCGCGCACAAGTATTATTTCCTCCTGCTTTTGCTTTTTAGTAAATACTACAATTAGTATACATCCATAATTTTTTTGTCCATATATGGAATAAAAACTTTGTAGTATACAATGAACTCTCGATAAAATCAACATTTATTGACAATATATACCAAAAGATATGATATTTTATAAACAAATATATAAAAATCATAATGGAAATGGGGATTCCTTATGAAATGGGGATGTTGTATGATATCAAACTACCAAAAATATCTTGAAATACTATTAACATTTATCTGTGTGATCGTACTGTATCCACAATCGCCCTATGCCACCGAAGCCATTTCACAGCGTGAAACCATACGCGTGGGATTCTTTGAGATGGACGGATACCATATGCAGGATGAAACCGGAAAACGAAGCGGCTATGGATATGATACCTTACGTCTTATGGCACGCTACTGGAATGTTCATTTGAATACATCGGCTACGACAAAGCTTGGTTTAATTGCCTGTACGGATTTACGGGAAGATAATCCTTTCAGCTTTGACTTAAACTTCTTCCATGACTACTCCATTCTCCATTACACCGCTTTTCAGATAACGCTTAATCAGCTGCACCACTCGTTCATCCTTTTCATTCCTGCGAAGTAAGTTCATGAGAATTTCATGATTGAGTGTGTCAAAGTATTTTGATAGGTCCAGGGCTACTGCAAATGTGTATCCTGCTCGCATACTCCTCACTTTCAGGATTGCGTTCTTTGGCACTTCTGCCAGGACGATAGCCGAAACTACCATCTGCAAACAGCGGTTCATAGATTGGCACTAACTGTTGTGTTATTGCCTGTTGGATTGTTCGGTCTATCACCGTTGGTATGCCAAGCTTTCGCACACCACCGTCTGGTTTCGGAATTTCAACCCGCCTTACCGGAGATGGAGTATATTTTCCTCTCAATATCCGGTTAATTAGCTCATGTTGATGTTCCTTTAGGTATGGCAAGGCTTCTTCAATGCTCATTCCATCAGTGCCTGCCGCTCCTTTATTCGCCTTCACTCTTTTATACGCTCTGTTGAGATTATCTTTATACAGGATCGCTTCCATAAGTTTCGGCTGTGCACTGTCTCTTTCTTTCCATATCCGATTGAATGACCTTGACGCTTTCGCATACCCTTCATGTTCCGCACTATCTCTTTGCGAACAGCCACTTTTTGTGTTTTCTGACATCATCAGTCATTCCTCCTTTCTCGGTCATACTCAAGACTCCTACTGATTCGGTCCTTCACCTCTCGGCTACTATGACCTCTGCTGACTTCTGTGCGTTCAGCACTGCTTTGTACAGTGGTTACTCCTTCGGAGCATACCGCACAGACCC
>ENA-OQMZ01000664-OQMZ01000664.1-human-gut-metagenome-genome-assembly--contig:-NODE-664-length-14166-cov-1.661443_pt1 | contig 14166 bp, 19 predicted proteins | sample MGYA00242621_ERZ504862 | MGnify/ENA primary metagenome ERZ504862 (study PRJEB26092, sample SAMD00036393) | human gut metagenome | host: Homo sapiens | study: EMG produced TPA metagenomics assembly of... | reverse complement strand
AAATATTGCGGAATGCCTGTGCATAAGTCTCACCATTAAGCTGACCGCTTACTGTAAGGCTTGTCTCTTTCCCAAAGAAATCCTGTGTATAATCTACAGTTCCATCCTCATTCTTCGGAACATTGTCCATATCCAGTGTTGTAACACGGAACATCTCTCCTGCACCCTCACAGTCACTTCCTGTGATCAGCGGAGTGTGTACATATACAAATCCTCTGTCCTGGAAGAACTGGTGAATCGCATATGCTGCCAGAGAACGAACTCTGAATACCGCCTGAAATGTATTTGTTCTCGGACGAAGATGAGAAATTGTTCTAAGATACTCAAAGCTGTGACGCTTCTTCTGCAGTGGATAATCCGGTGCAGATGCTCCTTCGATCACAACCTCTTCTGCCTGAATCTCAAATGGCTGTTTAGCCTGTGGTGTTGCTACCAGTGTACCCTTAACAATGATTGCTGCTCCTACATTCAGTTTGGAAACCTCAGCGAAGTTCTCCATCTTATCATGATATACAATCTGTAATGTATCAAAATAAGATCCATCATTCAATACGATAAATCCGAATGTCTTAGAATCTCGAATGCTTCGGATCCATCCCCCAACTGTTACCTCTTTGTCCAGATATTCTTCTCTGTTCTTAAATAACTCACGAATTGTTGTCAGTTCCATACCATTTACTCCTTAAATAATTCTTCTATCTTTTTCTATTATCAGAATCTTCAAACAGATGCCTCCCGGCAGTCTTAACAGTTATTATAACACTCCAGGAGTGCAGAGTAAATAAGAAACAACCGATATCACTATGTATTTCATCTATTTTCTCAGTTTTTCCAGTTCTGCCCTCAACCGGATCAGTTCCTTTTCTGCCTCCTCAGCACGTTTTCTTTCAGCTTCCATCTCTGCTTTCAGCGATTCTTTCTCCGCTTTCGCCTCCTGCATCTCTGCTTTCAGTGTTTCCCTTTCCTGCTTTATTGCTTTTACTTTTTCCCTTTCCTCTTCCAAGTGCCTCGTCCAACTCATCAATCATTAGTTTTACTGTATTACGATCCAATATTTCCAGTTCTTTTGAAAACATCCCCATCATCCTTTCGCTGTTCCGGCAGATGTTATAGATTTCTTCATAAATGTCTCTGAATTCAGAATTTTGTTCCAATAATTTTATAATCATATCGGGATCATCCTCTTTAAGAAATACGAGCCATTCTTCTAATCTACCGTCTATTTTTCTGCCTTCATTGTGAATGATGTTATCAAAATGTCAAGGCAAATAAACGTGTACTCCTGCAAAAGATTCAGTTCTATTCCTGAATCACTTTGTTGCTGAAACCGATGAATATAAATGTCCTTTGAAAAAACTTTTGAAAACACTATTACTTTTTTCAAATAGAACTATCGTATATACCTTTTTTATTGTCTCGATAATGAAATTTTTTTCCTAATTCTCTTCTTACTCTTTTATATTGTCTTAATAACATATCAGCTGAATAACATGCGCTACGCTCCCCTGGAAAAAGATATCCGATTTTTTGCACTTCGACATTTGCAATACTTCCATCTTCAAATTGTACAACTATATCCATTACAAGCAATGAACTTTCAGCTGCAATTCTTGCCGATTCATTTGGCAATACTTTTAGAATTTTCACTGTCCTTCCGAGAACTGTTGAGAGAAAATCATTTAATCGTTCTGGTCGCGTATCCGGATTCATGACTGCCTTAAAGAATGTATCATAAAGTACCTTTACTCCCTTTACACCTGTACAAATATCAAGATATTCTTCTTGATTCTCTTCTTCCCAGCTTTCAAATTGACTCCATAATTCATCGTTATCACGTCAATTCATTTAAATTTCTTTTCTTGTTCTGATTATAGGAAAATAGCGTTGAAGTTTTATTTTTCATATAGTGTTTCTCCTTCTGTTTTTTACTCCCGGCCAGAAGTAGATATAGAATAATTTGATGCACTTGAAATTTCAATGTGTTTTTTGTTCGTAACTCATCTTTTTTGTTGATAAAATGAGGATATCTTTTTTCTACACAAAACAATATTTTTCTAAAATTTTCCAGGTGAATAACTTTATAAACATATTTTGCATAATTACTATTGCTTACGGATGCTTATAAACCATACAAATAACTGTCCTAAAGCAATAAAAATCCCGAATTTTGTATCTATATATAAACATACCTTTCCACTCTTGAAATCCAATATTTTCTAGTATAAAATATTCTCGTTAAATTCTTGACGAATAGCAATATAACAACGGCAGTCTCTTACTGTGTTACCATTCAAAGCAAGAGGACTGCCGAATTACAAAAGAATAAGGAGTTATATCATGGACAATCATTTTAACACTCCCGCAGAAGTCATTGATCTTAGTATCAAGGCCTGCGAGAACAAAACCCGTCTTCCCCTTGGAAAAATGATTCTGCTCGGCATCATGGCCGGCGCGTTTATCGCTTTCGGCGGTGCTACAAGCAGCACGGCAGCACACGCAGTAGAAAATGTTGGCGTAGCAAGAGCTCTTGCCGGATGTATCTTCCTGTCGGACTGATGCTCATCGTATTTCTCGGCGGTGAACTTTTCACTGGAAACTGCCTGATCATCATGGATGTATTTGACAAGCGTGTCACATGGGGCGGATTATTCCGAGATCTTTTCATCGTATTTTTCAGTAACCTGATCGGTGCTCTTTGCGTGGATCTGCTCATTGTATACAGTGGAAACCTAAACTACTCAGGTGGGCTTCTTGGTGCTTATACAATCAAAGTTGCTGTTGGAAAGATCGCAATTTCACCACTGCAGGGAATCACTTCCGGAATCTTATGTAACATCCTGGTATGTCTTGCAGTACTGATGGCTACTTCCGCAAGAGATATTGCCGGTAAGGTATGGGCAATTTTCTTCCGATCTGTGCCTTCGTAGTCGGCGGATTCGAACACTGCGTTGCCAATATGTTCTATATCCCGGCTGGTATCCTTGCTTCACTTAATCCGGCTTACGTTGCGAAAGCAGAAGAAGCTTACGGAATTACAGCTGAACAGATTGCGACTCTGACACCACTTCACAGCCTTGCAAACTTTATTCCGGTTACACTTGGAAATATGCTCGGTGGTATGATTTTTGTCGGACTTCCGCTGTATCTGATTTATAAGAAAAACTGGGAAACGAAAAAAAAAAAGAACCTGAAACAAATCAGTTTCAGGTTCTTCAGAGGCGCAGACCGGATTTGAACCGGTGAATCAGGGTGTTGCAGACCCACGCCTTACCGCTTGGCTACTGCGCCGTATTTATTTAACTATTAAAGTATAGCAAAATACACGCAGTACGTCAATGGTGTTTTCTTTGATTTTTAACTTCTTTTATTATTCAACTTCTACAGGAATGAATGAAAATGTTGTCACATCAAACAATCCCATATCTGTCAGCTTAATCTCCGGAATTACTGCAAGTGACATAAAGCAAAGTGTCATTACCGGCTCAACTTCTCCACAGATTCCAAGTTCTTCGTATGCTTTTTCGTGAATGTCTGTTAATTTCTGATCTACCCATTCTCCACTCTGATCACTCATCAGACCGGCAATCGGCATTGGCATGCTCTCAATCACTTTGCCTTCCTTTACAAGAACGATTCCACCTTCCTGCTCAACCAAACTGTTTACGGCAAATTCCATCTCGTCATCATTCACTCCAACAACAATAATGTTATGAGAGTCGTGTGCCACTGAAAGTGCTACAGCTCCTTCTTTGATTCCGTATCCTTTCAAGAATCCGCAAGCTACATTTCCTGTCCCCTGATGACGCTCAACAACAGCTACTTTCACAAGATCAACCTCTGGATTTCTCACAAACTCTCCATTCGCATCCAGTTCAATCTCTGCTATATCTTTCGCTGTTACAACTCCACCCGGGAGAATCTGAATCACATTCACTTTATTGGATTTCAGATGCATTTTAAATTTCTCTTTTGAAAATCTTTACGATCACATGCCTTTAACAGATGCAATTATCACATTTCTTAATCTCCGGCAGATTACTTTCCCTTCTTCTGCTACCAGCTCACCTTCTACAAACACGCGGTTTACATGGAATCTTTCAGATCATCCAAAAGTACTACATCTCCGCGATAGCCCGGTGCTATTGCTCCTCTGTCCTTCAGGTCAAAGCATTCTGCTGCGTTAAGTGTTGCCATACGGATTGCTGTCACAGGATCAAGACCTTCCTCCACACAAATGCGCAGATGATTATCGAGATGTCCTTCATGAAGAATTGTCTTCGGCTGACGGTCATCAGAGCAGAGCAGACATCTTCTACTGTTATCCGCTGTCACACCTTTGATCAGTGTGCGAAGATTGTGACATGCAGATCCCTGACGGAGCAGAATATACATTCCTCGCTCCAAACGATCATTCATTTCTTCTACTGTAGAACATTCATGATCTGCCGCAATTCTTGCTGACGCATATGCATTCAGTTCTTTTCCTGTAATTCCAGTCCATGTCCATCAATAAACTTACCTTCCTGCTTTGCCACAACAATCTTATCAAGATCACTTTCTGCCGCATTGATCACACCTGGGAAATTCATAAACTCTCCAAGTCCGGCAATTCCTTCTCTTGTAATCGGCTCTTTCATAGCCTCTGCGTCGATCACCGCACCTGCGTGCTCGAACGGTGTAGCCGGTACGCAAGATGGAAGTTCATACTTCACATCAAGCACTGTATTCTCAGCTGCTCTCATCATATAGTCAAGGCCGGCGATTCCACATACATTTACAATCTCGTGCGGGTCTGCCATAATGGTTGTTCCGCCGTGTGGAACTAACATGCGTCCAATCTCTTCAGGACTTACATAAGAAGATTCAATATGGATGTGACTGTCGATAAATCCAGGTGCCGCATATCTTCCTTCTGCATCAATGACTTTCTTACCTTCATACGCGCCGATACCTGCAATCTGATTACCTGAAAATGCAATGTCACCTTCCTGGATTTTTCCAGAAAATACATTTACAATCTTACAGTTTTTGATCACCAGATCTGCCGGAACTCGTCCTGCTGCCGTGTCAATAAGTTTCTTTAGTTCTTCCTTCATTGTTGCTACATCTTTCATATCAAAAATCCCCCTCTTTATTTGTAACTGTTCAGAGCCAAGCAAAATTTCATAAAACAGGTGTAAAATGCTTGCATTTTTAAGACTGTTTTTGAAATTTTATTTGGCGGATACGCCACACCGACGAAATGCGTAGCATTTTGGAGGTTGGCTCTGAACCGGTATATTTTTATTATAAAAAAAGCGCTGTTATTTTCAATTCTTCTGTCACGAATCATGGTAAAAATGGCACGAATTGTAAAAAACACCATCTCCTGACCGAATTACTTTTCAGCCGGAGATGGTGCCTTCGTTATCCACATTCTTCTGTTAAATGAAATCTTTTTTCCACATTTATTTAATGTTTTTCACATTCCGGATGTGGATTTCCCATTCCTTTTCACACTGCGTGTCACTCAGCAACAATTTCTCTTCATTTTAAAATTAATATATCCCTGCAGCCAGATCGTACCTTTGAACCGTCTTCCGATCTCCGGCTCTCCCATCACGGAATCTGCCGGAACACAGATATCAAATGTCAGTTCATTTACATTCAGGCGCATCTGATACAATCTCACACCTGTCATTCTGTTGATCCTCTCTCTCACCGCCAGGATTTCTCCCATGATCGAATACATATCACATTCTGCTCCAAACGGCATGAAATACGTATCCACAATGGAAATACATCCTCATTCGCCAATCTCTTTGACACCTTGGAATAGAGATCCATATCGTCAAATGTCAGCGTCTCGATTGCTGCCTGGTCTCCCTTGCGGGCTGCGTTCATCAATTCTCTTCTTGTATCTGACGCACGCTTTTCATTTAAAATCTGTTGCTCATTTTTATTGACCGGAAGCAGAATCATTCCATCTTGTGCCAATCCTGAAAATGTTACAGATGTCTGCACATCCTTTGTAAGACCGGCCTGTTTCTCCCGCATATATTCCACACCATTCTGCAGTGTGAAGATCAGACTGATTCCAATCTTGGAATCCTCACAAAGACCAACATACTGTTCTTTCTCAATCTTTCTCTGCACATCGATTTCTGCATAAGTTGTAACTCCGCTTCCCTCAAAATATGGGAAATAATATGCAGCTTCAAAATGTTCTTCATCATCAAGTTCTCCGCAGAGTGTGATCCCTACATCCTGACCGAACTCTTTCTGGAATTCGCAGAAATCTTCGCCCGGTCTGTAGGATACAATTGTCTGATGCGTAAAATTCTCTTCTACGTCTTTTAAGAGCTTTTTCAGATCTTTTCTTGTTTGAATATTTTCAAATCCAATTGCTTTTAAATACTGATGCATATTTTATTTGCTTTATTATTTCTTTATTTGTTCTTTGGTGTAATTTCTTTGTTTCCACCCATGTATGGCTGAAGAACTTCCGGGATTCTTACAGAACCATCTGCCTGAAGATTGTTCTCAAGGAACGCGATCAGCATTCTCGGTGGAGCAACAACTGTGTTGTTTAATGTATGAGCGAAGTAGCTTCCGTTCTCTCCTTTGATACGGATACCAAGTCTTCTTGCCTGAGCATCTCCTAAGTTAGAGCAGCTTCCTACCTCGAAGTATTTCTGCTGTCTTGGTGACCATGCTTCTACGTCAACAGATTTTACTTCAGATCTGCAAGATCTCCGGAGCAGCACTCAAGTGTACGTACCGGAATATCCATAGAACGGAAAAGATCTACTGTATTCTTCCACAGTTTTTCATACCATTCTTTGCTTTCTTCCGGTTCGCAGACAACGATCATTCCTGTTTCTCGAACTGATGGATTCTGTAAACTCCACGCTCCTCAATTCCGTGAGCACCTTTTTCTTTTCTGAAGCAAGGTGAATAACTCGTCAGAGTCTGTGGAACCTGATCTTTCTCCAGTGTCTGTCCAATGAATTTACCAATCATAGAATGCTCACTTGTTCCGATCAGATAAAGGTCTTCTCCTTCAATCTTGTACATCATAGCATCCATCTCAGCGAAACTCATAACACCTGTTACAACGTTGCTTCTGATCATGAAAGGTGGGACGCAATATGTGAATCCTCTGTTGATCATGAAATCTCTTGCATAAGAGATAACTGCTGAGTGAAGTCTTGCGATATCTCCCATCAGATAATAGAAACCATTACCTGCTACTCTTCTTGCAGCATCGAGATCGATTCCATTGAATGACTCCATAATCTCTGTATGATATGGAACTTCGAAATCCGGAACAACCGGCTCACCGAATCTCTCAACTTCTACGTTTTCACTATCATCCTTACCAATCGGTACAGATGGATCGATGATATTTGGGATAATCATCATGTTCTTTTTCAGTTTCTCTTCTACTTCTTTCTCTTCTTCGGAAAGTTCATTGATACGTCCATTGCTCTCTGCAACTTTCTTCTTCAGAGCTTCTGCTTCTTCGATTTTTTTCTGAGCCATCATTGCTCCGATTTCCTTAGAAGCTTTGTTCTTCTCTGCGCGAAGTGCTTCTACTTCCTGTTTGATTTCTCTGTTTCTCTTGTCCAGTTCAATTACTTCATCAACAAGTGGAAGCTTCTCATCCTGAAATTTATTTTTGATGTTCTGTTTTACTACATCCGGATTATTTCTTACAAATTTGATGTCTAACATGTTATTTACCCTTTCCTGTCTAATTTCTTTTTTTACTATTTATTTTCTTGAAAAAATAGCTTTTCTCAAGACTTTCTCTTTTCTTCCTCTGCCAGCTGAATTGTACTCTCACCTTTTACAATATCTTTCACATATGCATAACATCCCTGACGACTATGCATTATATTTAAAATCCATCCAGTATTGTTTTCATCTAACATTGTAATTGCAAAACTTAATTCGCCTCCCATTTCATGGAATGCATCATATTTTACGATTCCGACTTTCTGGTAATGCGTTCTCATTTTATTATAAAGTTCTGCAATCTCCTCACGGTTTTCTTCTACCTGATCTACGACTTCGTCGATCTTGTCAAACCGTTCAAAAATGGATTCCTCCAGTGATTTCCCATTCTTTCCCTTCATAAAGGTATTAAATACTTTTTCCAGGTGTTTATACTTATCATACACTAACACAAGTACGACAAGCAAGGCTACCTGCAAAATAAGTAAAATAAGAAATGCGTAGAATGGATCAATTCCCAGATTGCCAAATACTCCAGTCACTTCTACCATCTCCTTTTTAGTTATGCTGTATTGTCATGAGCAACTCATAGATTCTTTCCAGATCATCCGGTGAGTAATACTCAATCTCAATCTTTCCTTTTCCATTTGCTTTCGCGTGAACACTTACTTTTGTACCGATCAGACTCTTCATCTGCTCTTCAAGATTTGCGTATACGAACTGATTTTCTACTTCCGGCTTTTTTTCTTCCTTTTTTGGATTCTTCAGAGCCTTCACCAGTTTCTCTGTCTCGCGAACACTAAGCTTCTCATCAAATATTTTATTGGCAAGCATGTACTGCTGCTCTTCATCCTCGATTGCCAAAGAGCTCTTGCATGGCCTGTACTGATCATATCGTCAATGATCATCTGCTGAACTCGTTCATTCAGTTTTAATAATCTCATTGAGTTCGTAACCGCAGTTCTGCTCTTTGACACTCGTTCGGCAACTTCATCCTGTTTCAAGTTGAATTCTTTCAACAGTCTCTTATAAGCCATTGCTTCTTCAATCGGATTCAGATTTTCTCTCTGAATATTTTCAATCAAAGAAATCTCAACGATTTCCTGCTCCGTAAATTCTTTTACGATAATTGGCACTTCTTTCAATCCTGCCAGCTTTGCTGCGCGCCATCTTCTCTCACCGGCAATAATCTCATAATAGTCCTTCTTCTTCTGAACAAGAATCGGCTGCAATACACCAAACTGCTTAATTGAATCTGCAAGTTCCATCAATGCATCTTCATCAAAATCTTTCCGCGGCTGATCCCGATTTGGTTCAACTTTATTTATTTTCACCATGATCGGTCCTGCCTCTAAAATTTCTTCTTTCGGAGTTGCCTTTTTCTCGTCCGCTTTTACAGAAGGTTTTGCGCTTTTAACGTTTTTGTTTGGGATTAGACTATCCAATCCTTTTCCAAGTCCGCTCTTCTTCACAGGCATACTTATTCTCCTTTATTAATCACTTCTTCTGCTAAAAGCATGTAACTCTCTGTTCCTTTGGATTTTGGATCATACAGATTGATTGGAAGTCCATAACTTGGTGCTTCAGCCAGTCGGACATTTCTCGGAATAATTGTCTTATAAATATTTTGGTTCAGGTTATCCTTTACATTTTCCACTACCTGTAATGATAAATTTGTTCTTGCATCGTACATTGTAAATACGACACCTTCCATTTCAAGTTTCGGATTCAGTCTATCCTGAACAAGTTCAATCGTATGCATCAATTGACTTAATCCTTCCAGTGCATAATACTCACACTGAATTGGAACAATCACCGAGTCAGAAGTAGTCATTGCATTAATTGTAAGCATGCTCAATGCCGGAGGCAGTCAATAATTATAAAGTCATAATTATCTTTTATCTTTTCAACTTCATCTCGTAAAATATATTCCTTATTGTCAACGCCAATCAGTTCAATCTCAGCGGCTGATAAATCAATACTTGACGGAAGCACATCTACACTCAGATTTTCTATTGGTTCCTTGCAAATACACTCCTCAATTTTACACTTACCAATAATAAGTTCATAAATTGTCTTTTCAACCTCATTCTTATCAACGCCCAATCCACTGGACATATTTCCCTGAGGATCCATATCTATAGCAAGCACTTTTTTCCCGAACTAGCTAAAGAGGCCGATAAGTTGATTGCTGTTGTAGTCTTACCAACTCCACCTTTCTGATTCGCAATTGCTATCACTCTACCCATTATTTTTACTCCTTTCTCTCGGACATTCATTATTATATCACCTTTCTTTTCATTAATCTAGAACTAATCAAATGTTTCACGTGAAACATCGTGTTTTCTCTTCTATTTCTAGTACTACGTTTCGTAAATAACTATATTACACGCGCAGGGTGCGGATTCGATTGTGCAGATCAAAAATGTTTCACGTGAAACATTTTTTAAGAGATAAGCCACTTCTTCTATAATTAAACATTTAAGATTTTTTCGCTTTATTTGAATTTAAGAATGTAGTATAATAAAGTAAGAGTTTCCTTTAATTCAAACTCTTACTTTTATATAAAAAACCACTATTATAATAAGGAAGGTGAGTAATTTGAGTATCAAGAAAAAACTAACTTTTTTTACTACTTTAGCAGGAGTTTCTCTCGGTGCAATGCATATTGCCAACCGTGTATTAGAATATATCTCAACTGCTGATAAATTAATCAATTCTGATGAATATGAATACTATAACTGGAGATTCGGTAAAATCGCATATAAGAAAACTGGTGAAGGATCACCTTTACTTTTAGTGCATAATCTCAATGTATGTTCTTCTTCCTATGAATGGAGAAACAATATAGAGGAACTTGCCAAATCCCATACTGTATATACAATTGATCTTTTAGGCTGCGGTTGTTCCGACCGTCCGGGATTAACATATACTAATTATTTGTATGTAGAATTAATCACGAACTTTATCAAACATATTATCGGAGAAAAAACTGATGTAATCGTTTCTGGTGAATCCTGTCCATTTGTACTGATGGCCTGTGCAAACGATGAAACAATTATAAATAAAGTTATTATGATAAATCCACCGAATTTGGTAGGCTTGGCAAAGATTCCTACAAAACGTAGTAAATTCATAAAGAATATCCTCTATTCTCCTATTCTGGGTACATTTATCTATAATATGTATGTAAATAAGAAGACAATTGCTCATGCCCTCTGCTCTTCTTATTATACTCAGAATGAAATTAGTGAAAAAGATATTCTCACCTACTTTGAAGCAGCACACAAAGAACATACAAATTCCAAATATCTTTTCGCCTGTCAAAAGACGAGATATACGAATGCAAATGTTCTTCACTGTCTGAATAAATTAAATAACAGCATCTCCATTATTGTAGGAAATAGTAATCCTGAAAATTCTCTGGCAGCCAGTGAATATCAGAACTATCTTCCTTCGATTGAAATTGCAGGAATGGCCAAGACCAAACAACTTCCTCATATTGAAAAATGTGACGAATTCATTGAAAATGTAGAAATTTTCTTGTCAGACGCTGAAGAATGTGAATAGAATATCGCATAAATTAGAAATTTTACTCACATCATATTTTTTCTAAAATTAGAGTTATCCACATTCACATGAGATATCCACACAGAGTGAATATCTCATGTGGAAAATGTGGATAACTCCTTTATTTTTTTGAGGATATCTTCTTTTAGACCTATTTCTGACTATTTCGGCATTTTTCAACAATACACTCAAAAATGAAGACCTGTTCACCAGAATGCCAGTAAACAGGTCCTCCTATATTTGCTTATTTTAATGGTTCTTTTGCCGGTAATCCTGCTTTTCTAGGATATTTTCCCGGTGTCTGCTTTGTTTTTTTGATTTCAACAAGTGCACGACCCATGTCGGTTCCAGGTAATTGGAACTTATCCACATTCTTTACTTTTCCACCTAACAGTGAAATCGCATGTTTTGCCTGCTGGATTTCTTCTTCAGAATCTCCACTTTTATAAGAAACAAAACTGCCATTTACAGCTACAAATGGAAGGCAATACTCACTCAATGTTGACAGATTCGCAACAGCTCTTGAAACGCAGAGATCAAACTGCTCTCTGTATTCCTTTTTCTTTGCAAAATCTTCTGCTCTTCCATGAATTGTACTGATATTTTCCAATCCTAATTCTTCAATTACTGCATCTAAGAACTTAATTCGTTTATTCAATGAATCAAGAAGTACAACCTTCAGATGCGGAAATGCAATCTTCAGAGGAATCCCCGGGAAACCAGCTCCTGTTCCGATATCGATCACGCTCTGCACCTTCTGCATCTCCTGTGTTCTTGCGATTGTCAGACTATCTGTAAAGTGCTTCAGATTCACCTCATCATACTCCGTGATCCCTGTCAGATTCATCACTTTATTCCACTCAACAAGCATCTCATAATACTTGTCGAACTGCTGCTTCTGCTGCTCATTTAATGTGATTCCGATTTTTTCTTAATTCTAGATCAAATTTACTCTGTGCGTTCTCTCCCACTCTATTCTCCAATCATTACTTCCAACGGAACAGTTTCACCAATCCTACAATACCATTCCGCGGAATATTAATATAGCATTTTTAAATTCTCATGTTATTGATTTAACTAACCATTATTTACTGCTCAAATATACAAGAAGTACGGACACATCTGCCGGTGAAACTCCTGAGATTCTGGATGCCTGGCCGATTGACGACGGACGGATCTTATTCAGTTTCTGCTTTGCCTCAAGACGAAGACTCTGAATCTCATCATAATTAATATTTTCTGGAATTCTCTTGTTCTCAAGCTTCTTAAACTGCTCTACCTGGCGCATCTGACGCTTAATATAACCATCATATTTGATATTAATATCAACCTGTTCTTTTACATCATATGGCAGTTCTTCTCTGTGCTTATCGATCGGTGCAATCTTCTCATAAGACAACTCCGGTCTGCGAATCAGCTCTGCAAGTGTTGTTCCTGAGGTCAGCGGTGTGCTTTCATAGGATTCAAGCAATGCCTGTACAGCTTCTGTAGTACCTACATTTGTGTGCTCCACACGCTCGATCTCTTTCTCGATCATCTCTTCCTTTTTCAGCAGTTTCTGGTATCTCTCCTCATCGATCAGTCCCACTTCGTAACCAATCTTTGTAAGACGCATGTCTGCATTATCCTGGCGGAGAAGCAGTCTGTACTCCGCGCGTGAAGTCATCATACGATACGGTTCATGACTCTCTTTTGTGACAAGATCATCGATCAAAACTCCAATATATCCCTGAGATCTGTCGATCACGATACCTTCTTTTCCCTGCAGCTTTCTCGCCGCATTGATTCCTGCGATCAGTCCCTGGGAAGCAGCCTCTTCATAACCTGAACTTCCGTTAAACTGTCCACCGCTGAACAGACCTTCAATCTCTTTGAATTCCAATGTACTCTTCAACTGTCTCGCATCAATGCAGTCATACTCGATCGCATACGCATTTCGCACGATCTTCGCATGTTCCAGTCCCGGTACACTTCTGTACATTGCATACTGGACATCTTCCGGAAGTGAACTGGACATTCCACCGACATACATTTCATTCGTCTCAAGTCCTTCCGGCTCAATAAATACCTGATGACGGTTCTTGTCCGGGAATTTCACAACCTTATCCTCGATAGACGGGCAATATCTCGGTCCCGTACCTTCAATTGCTCCTGAATAAAGCGGTGAACGATCCAGATTGTCACGGATGATCTCATGTGTTGTCTCATTCGTATAAGTCAGCCAGCAGGACGCCTGATCGATCTGAACACTCTCAGGATCTGTAGTAAATGAGAACGGTACAACCCTCTCATCTCCTTTCTGCTCCTGCATCTTGCTGAAATCAATCGTATTCTTATCAATACGCGCCGGTGTACCTGTTTTGAATCGATACATCTTAATTCCGAGTGCTTTCAGACTATCTGTCAGGTAGTTGGCACTCTGAAGCCCGTTAGGGCCGTATGTGTGCTTATTTCGCCGTAAATACAACGTGCCTTTAAATATGTACCCGTACAGAGCACAACGGCCTTACAGCGGTAAATAGCGCCTGAGTACGTCTGTACTCCTGTGATCTTCCCATCCTCTGCCAGGATCTCTGTCACTTCCATCTGACGGATATCTAGATTCTCCTGGTTCTGAAGCACCTGACGCATTGTTTTACTATAATTTGCCTTATCCGCCTGTGCACGCAGTGAATGCACGGCAGGACCTTTTGAACTGTTAAGCATCTTAGACTGGATAAATGTCTGGTCAATGACTTTTCCCATCTCTCCGCCAAGTGCATCCAACTCTCTGACCAGATGCCCCTTTGAGCTTCCTCCGATATTCGGATTGCATGGCATCAGCGCAATACTGTCCACACTGACCGTAAAGATCACTGTCTTAAATCCAAGTCTTGC
>ENA-OQMZ01000663-OQMZ01000663.1-human-gut-metagenome-genome-assembly--contig:-NODE-663-length-14167-cov-1.508547_pt1 | contig 14167 bp, 11 predicted proteins | sample MGYA00242621_ERZ504862 | MGnify/ENA primary metagenome ERZ504862 (study PRJEB26092, sample SAMD00036393) | human gut metagenome | host: Homo sapiens | study: EMG produced TPA metagenomics assembly of... | reverse complement strand
CTGGAACGGATGATCACTGCCTCTCCGGGTACAATAGAATCCCTGTTCTGTTCATTAACTTTACCTTTTACTCTGTAAGCACCTGTACTGAGAATTGTAATAAATGCAGAACTGTCCGAACTTCCGTCACCTGACGACATGCTACTGTCCATTGCACTGCTGTCATCCACAGAATCACCGTCGTCACTTGTCATTTTGGAAGTGTCAATTTTCTGTATCACACCATCTATTTCACTTCGAACCTCTGTATTCTGTGTTGCGCTCTGAAGTTTATCAATTTCAGACTGTTTACTCTTCTGACTATATTCATTCTTCTTGAGATTCATTTTGTTAGTCTCGATTTCAATGGTATAGGACAACTGATCTTCGGCCTTTGCTTTTTTCTTCTCCGCTTCCAGCGTAGCTATCTGTTCTGTCAGGCTGATCTGTTCATTTTTTAATCTGTCCAGATCCAGTTGCGCCTGCTTCAGATCATCCTCAATACTGCTGAGATCATATTCAAAAAGAAGCTGTCCGGCCTTTACCTCTTCTCCGGTCTTAACTTCCACTTCTTTTACTTTTCGTCCATCTTTCTATTTTTACGTTTACAGTTTTCTGCGGTTCTACCACACCGGCAAACCGATTTACCGCTGTTGTTTTCAGATCCGGTGATCACACTTACTTTTGACACATACACAATAGAATCACCGGTTCCACTCTGACCGTTTCCTTTAAAGTGATACCAGACTCCGGTTCCGATACCGCCTGCTGCGATCAGGATTCCCAAAACGATAATAATACGTTTCTTCATAAATTGCCTCCTTGATATTGTCACCTTGTTCAGGCTAACATCTATTATACACTACTGCTTCTTTATATTATTATTATTCATTTTCCTATCATATCAGATTCCGTCTTAAAATAAAAGCTTTGTAACTAAATGGCAACATTTTTCACAATTTTTTCACGTTTTTCTTATGAATTTCGTTCACCTTTTTCACTTTTTTGACAGTCAGTACAAAATCTGTTAAAATAAACAGAAAAGTAACTGTCAAACAGTTGCACAGAAAGCACTGTGAAAGGAAAGAACACGTATGAATATAAACAAACACCTGATTCTTCTTTTCTCTGTCTTATTTTTTCTTTTGCTGTATCTGTAAGCAGCGGCTGTTTCCGCAAAAATGAGTCAGATGTAAAGAGTGTAGTCAGAAATGAACTGGATCAGTTAAAAAATCTCGATTCAGAAACTACGCAAAAATACATACCCTATACAGAGCTGTTCCCCGATGCCACAGAGAATACTGATTTAACTGATGAAATCAATAAAACCTTTTCTCTCTTTTTCCGGAAATTTAATTACAAAATTTCGGATGTCATCGTCGGCACAGCCAATCATTCTGCCACTGTTTCTGTCAAACTGACCACAATCGATTCCAAAGTTCTTGCCAGAGATTTTAAAGCAGAACTTCTCCGGACACAGATCACAGAGTCAGCCCAGGCACAAAAAGGAAATATCAAAGATTCTTCCAGATCTCTTGAGGCTCATTATCTGATCCTGAATCATCTTTTAAACACAAATGACTATGATACAGCTGAGACAGACTGTAACATACAGCTTGTCAATACAGGCAATGATAAAAAGGAAAAATGGAAGATCCAGCGTACCAATTCTCTGGAAGATGACCTTGTCGGCGGTCTTATAGCTGATCTGGCAGATCCGGATATCCTTTCACCGGAAGATACCCTGACCGTATATCTTGACACTCTACAGAAACTGGATTTGAAAGAAATGACATCTTATCTGGGTGTAGTAAATATCATGAATACATCCGATACTGCAAAAAATTCCATTGCCTCAGCACTTGCCGAACAGATTCATAAAAATTTTAATTATGTCATTAAATCCAGCAGTGAAAATGGATACAATGCCACTGTTACAACTGAAATTACAACCTTTGACAGTGATTCGATCCTGGCTGATTATCAGGAAAGCTTGATAAATATCTGGCTTCTGCTGACGCAGTTATCGATGGCTCCCAGAAACGATACGAGAAATCTTTCGAAATTCTTCTGAACAGCATCAATGATAATACCGTTACTACCGTCAATGATGTAGATTTTGTTCTACTCAATGATGGGGTATCCTGGAAACTTCAGGATGAGGGAAATACTTTGGGAAATGCTATTTTCGGTACTTTGACAGATTCTCCTCTCGAGACTTCTGATTCTGAGGATGAAAATATTTCTGCCGATACAGATAAGCAGACAGATGATAATACTTCTACTGAAAGCAGTTCCAATTAACGATTAGTCAATCGGATATTCGCAATCCGCTTCCGCTACTTGCTCATAACCAAATAACTGCTTCGCAGTTTGGTTAAACAACTAAAAAGGCCACCATATCACAGAAATGTTCCTTTCCCGAATCATTCTATGATATGGTGGTCTTTTTAATCTTTGTCTTATTCTTTTTACATCCCCGTTATAATTTTGATAAACAGTAAAACCAGAACGATCAGAATAATCGGTCTTACGATTTTATTTCCATTTTTCATTACCATTCCAGATCCTACATAATGCCCTGCAATGGAAAAAACAGAAGCTGCAAGTCCAAGATATATGACAATCTTTCCACTAAATAAAAAAACAACTAATGCCATTATATTAGAAGAAAGATTTGCAAGTTTCATAGTTCCGGAAGCTTTCGCTACGGGAAGTTTTGCTACTCCTGTATATAAAATAAGCAGAAACGTACCAGTTCCCGGCCCATAAAAGCCATCGTAGCAGCCAACAGCCAGAGAACACACCGCACACAAAATCCACTGTTTCTTTCGGGAAATCTCTACATTGCTGTTATCATCCAGATTTTTCTTCTTCATTACATAAAACGCAACAATAGGAAGTACTGGAATCAGCATCCATTTTAATATCTTATCACTGGCAAGAAGCGCAATATGAGCGCCTGCAAAAGAACCGACAAGAGCCATGGAAATACATGGCAGTGCAACTCCCCAGTCTACAAATTTATTCTTACATAAACGTGCTGTTGAAATCGCTGTCCCAGTTGCCGAGGATAATTTATTCGTTGCTATCGCATTGTGCATCGGAACCCCTGCAAGCAGATACGCAGGCAGGGAGATCAAACCACCCCCGCCTGCGATAGAATCAACTAATCCTGCAAGGAATACCAACGGGCATACAAATCAAAAACGTCTGAATTGTAAGCTCCATCCTTATTCAGTTACTTCCTCCGGTCTTACTTCCAGTTCCAGTTCTTTTAACTGCTCCTCGCTTACGCGGCTCGGAGACTGAGTCATCAGACAGGAAGCATCTTTAACCTTCGGGAATGCGATTACGTCACGGATGCTGTCAACTTCGCCATAAGCATTACCAGACGGTCAAGTCCGTATGCCAGTCCGGCGTGAGGCGGAACTCCATATTTGAATGCGTCCAGAAGGAATCCGAACTGCTCGTGAGCAGCTTCTTTTGTGAATCCGAGTGCTTCAAACATTCTCTCCTGAATATCATCCTGATGGATTCTGACACTTCCTCCACCAATTTCATTACCGTTTAATACGATATCATATGCTTTTGCACGAACTTTTCCAGGATCTGTATCCAGAAGTGGAAGGTCCTCTTCCATAAGCATGGTAAATGGATGATGCATTGCTGTGAAACGATTCTCTTCTTCACTCCATTCAAGAAGCGGGAACTCTGTTACCCATACGAAACGATACTCATTCTTATCAAGAAGATCCATCTGCTTTGCAAGTTCCAGACGAAGTGCGCCAAGTACATCATAAACCAGTTTCTTCTTATCTGCTGCAAACAGAAGTAAGTCTCCTGCTTTACCATCCATAGCTGCTACCAGAGCATCCATCTCTTCATCTGTCATGAATTTAGCAAAAGAAGATTTTCTTGTGCCATCTTCAGCGATTGCAATGTATGCAAGGCCTTTTGCACCGTAACCTTTGGCAAACTCAACCAGTTTGTCAATTTTCTTACGTGGCATAGCGCCCTGTCCTTCTGCATTGATACCACGAACACTGCCGCCATTTTCCAACGCAGAAGTAAACACGCTGAATCCACAGTTTTTAACTACATCACTTACATCATGAAGTTCCATTCCGAAACGCATATCCGGTTTATCAGAACCAAATCTGTCCATAGCTTCCTGCCATGTGATACGCTGGATTGGAAGTTTTACATCAATATCAAGTACTTCCTTGAACAGATAAGCAAGGAATCTCTCATTTACATCAATTACGTCATCAACATCTACAAAAGAGAGTTCCATATCGATCTGGGTAAATTCCGGCTGTCTGTCCGCACGAAGGTCTTCGTCACGGAAACATCTTGCAATCTGAATATAACGGTCATAACCAGAGCACATCAGAAGCTGTTTGTACAGCTGCGGAGACTGTGGCAGACCATAGAAATGTCCCGGATGAACACGAGACGGTACCAGATAATCTCTTGCACCTTCCGGTGTACTCTTACCAAGCATCGGAGTTTCAATTTCAAGGAATCCTTCTTTTGCGAAGAACTGTCTTGTAAGCATCATGACTTTACTCTTAAGCATAATATTCTTCTGAAGGTCAGGTCTTCTTAAGTCAAGATAACGATATTTCAGACGGATTTCATCTTTTGTCTTGCTGTTCTCTTCAATTGGGAACGGAGGTACCTCTGCTTCAGACAGAACACGAAGGGATTTTACGCGAAGCTCAATTTCACCTGTTGCAAGATTCTTGTTAACAGCGCCGCCTCTTTCTTCTACCACACCGGTAACAGCGATTACGAATTCACTTCTCAGCTTACCTGCTTTTGCAAAACCTTCTTCATCAATGCTGCCATTCTCAAAAATCAGCTGCATGATACCGGAACGGTCTCTTAAATCTACGAAAATAATTCCGCCTTTATCGCGGGCTTTCTGAACCCATCCCATAAGGACAACTTCTTTGCCGATCATTTCCTTTGTTACTTCTGCACATCGGCATGTTCTGTGCAGTCCCTGCATACTTTCAGCCATGTTTCTTTCCTCTTTTCATGCTTTCTATATTATAAGAATTGTTGTAACTATCCGGCAGTCTGCTATCTCGCAATGTTGCTGAACAGTTACGAATTATTACATTCTGTCTTTAAAGAATTCTACAAACTCTGTATAGCCCTCTGCTGTCATCCTGATCTTTCTGGAATTTCTTATTCTTCTTCATAATAGAAATATTGATCTGTGTTCCGGCATTACGCTCTTCCTGAGCCTGTTTCAGAATCGTCAGCATCTTGTCTGCCGGCATATTCTTCTCGATAAGATATGCTTTCTTACCATTCTTTGTCGGGATTTCATAATTTCTCTCAAGAAGAAGCATTACGATTCTCTCGAATCCAATTGAAAATCCGCAGGCAGATGTATTGTTTCCTGTAAATTTACCGATCATCTCATCATAGCGTCCACCGCCGCCTACGCTGCCGCCAAACTCATCCATAGAGATTTCAAAAATCGGTCCTGTATAATAAGACATTCCACGTACCAAAGTCGGATCGAAAGACATCTTAAAATCTGCTGTCTTAACAGAATCTACAGTAGAAATGATTGTTTCAAGGTCCTCAGCAACCTTTGGATCCAGAACATCTTTTAATTTCTCTTTACAGTAGCGAACACCTTCGATATCAGAAGTGATTTCTTTGAAAAGTCCAAGATAAGTGTCAATACTTTCTTTGGCAAATCCTTCTTTCTCCAGTTCTTCTGCAACACCTTCCAGACCAATCTTGTCCATCTTGTCCAGAATGATAAACACAGTGTCAAAGCTTTCCTGTGGGAATCCACTGTACTGCGCCATCGCTTTTAAGATTTTTCTGTCGTTGATGCGAATCGTAAAGTTATGGAAATCCAGCTTTCCGAGCAACGTTGTGGTAGCAAGAACCAGTTCGATCTCAGCCAGATAAGTAGACTCACCCAGAATATCAATATCACACTGCATAAACTGACGGAAACGTCCTCTCTGCGGTCTGTCTGCTCTCCACACATTGCCCATCTGAAGTGCCTTAAACGGAGCCGGAAGCTCGTTTGCATTATTGGAATAATATCTGGAAAGCGGCACAGTCAGATCGTAGCGAAGTCCGGAGTCAACCAGATCACTTTCTTTCTCTGCTTCCGCAAGTTTCAGTTTCTCCCCACGTTTCAGGATCTTGAAAATAAGTTTCTCATTCTCTCCGCCCTGTTTACTGGAAAGATTTTCAATATGCTCCACACATGGTGTCTCTATAGATGAAAAGCCAAATGTTCCGTATGTTTCACGAATCATGTTCATCACATAATTACGGATTTCCATCTCTTTTGGTAAAATGTCCTTCATACCGGTTACCCGGTTTCTTCTTTAATGCCATGTTGTCCTCCTCTTTTATAAAAATTCTGCCCGTCTCCATTATGAACCACTCTCTGAAACGCAAGAAAAACCTGCATATCAAAATTTTTACTTCATCGATCATCAACTCCATAACTGAAGAAATATCAAATCCTCTTCTGTATGGTCTGTCAGAGATCAATGCTGCATATACATCGCAGACTCTGAGTATCCGGGCACCTATGGGTATGTCATCACCTGCTTTATTGGACGGATATCCACTGCCATCATAATTCTCATGATGGTACAGGATACTCTCCAATACAAAATCCGAATATCCCTGCCCTTTAAGTTCCTCATATCCCAATGTAGAATGCATCCGGACATACTTCAGTTCCTCGATCACCAGAGGATCCTGCTCCTGTCCGTTAATATAACTTGTCAGCTTCAGCTTTCCTATATCATGGAGCATTCCTGCTATTGCAAGCTCATAGCACTGTTCATGCGGCAGTCCCATCTCCTCTGCAACCGCATAAGCCAGATTACTTACCAGCATTCCATGATGCAGTTCAGAAGCAAGGTCAAATTCCAGGATCCTCTGCTGTGAACCTGCCGCTGTCTTTTGTACTGTGTCCAAAAATGTTACCTCCACATCCTACAGCCAGGTAGCTATTGCTGTCCGTTTTCTCTCGATCATCTCATCAATGCGGGAAATATAATTAGAAACGTCTTTTACATTCTCCACACGTTCAATTCTCTGTCCATGGTCAAAGACCAGCTTGGAAGAACCGCCTGCCCCCAGTGCGATGATAGGCTGTTTTTCCTCCATAATCAGTATATTGTAAATTCCCGCTTTGTCAACCTTTGCATAGCCAACATTTTCAAAATTTCCCTTCATATTCTTCTGTCTGTACAGATAATAAGGACCCATTCCCATTTCATATGCGGTTTTCATGGTCAGATCCATAATCTCCTGATTATTCTCAAAAGACATTTCCTGATATTTCTCTTTAAAAATATTCAGCCTTGCTGCACGTTTCACTGCCAGTGAATGTACGGTAATACTGTCCGGTGCCAGTTCACGAACCTGTTCAAGAGTCCGCTCTACCATGTGAATATCCTCACCCGGAAGACCTACGATCAGATCCATGTTAATGTTATCGTATCCCAGCTCTCGTGCCAGATGAAACGCTTCTTTTGTCTGCTCCACAGTATGTCTGCGGCCGATAATATCCAGGGTTTCCTGATTCATAGTCTGTGGATTTACGGAAATTCTTGTTACCGGATACTCCCTGATCGCCATCAGCTTTTCACGTGTAATACTGTCCGGTCTGCCGGCTTCCACAGTAAACTCTGCCAGTCCTTCATAGCCAAAAGCTTCTCCCACTGTATCCAGGAGCTTACGGATCTGATGTGGAAGCAGTGTAGTCGGGGTACCGCCGCCAATATAGATGGTGTCCAGTTTTCTTCCCTTCATCATAAGAGCAGTCTCTCTTACCTCCCGGCAGAGAGCTTCCACATATTCATCTGTTCTCTTCTCCCACACTTTCAGCGGATAGGAGCTGAAGGAACAATACAGACAGATACTTGGGCAAAACGGGATTCCAATATAAAGGCTGTATCCATTTTCATAGTCAATATCCTTCAGAATCTCTCTTTCCCTGTTTGCAATAGTGATGGCAAGCGCTGTTTTCTGCGGACTTACCAGATATCTCTCACGCATCTCCCGGGCTGCTTCCGTATTTTTCATTCCGGATTCGATCATTCCCATTGCCAGTTTGGCAGGACGTATTCCTGTCAGATTTCCCCATGGAAGAGTTCTGCCCGTCAGTTTTACCAACAACTGATACAGAGCATATTTGATATTATCTTTATTCTCTTTTCTCAGAGCATGAGCATCCTGTATTCCACAGCCTGCATTCTCTTTAGAAAGTATGTCTGCGGAAATTACCCCTTTTTGCTCTGTTTCCTGTTTCGACAGATTCTCTGTCCTTTCGTATTTTATGATATAACTGTCATTATCCCGTTCCACACTGAAGCGGAGGTCATACTCTGCTTCAGCATTTTCATAAAGAGTATGTATCTCCGCTTCGGGATAAAACGCTTTGATCAGTTCATAAACATCATGTTCAAAATCTCTGTTCTCAAACAGAATGCCTATTTTACACAAATGGATTATACCTCTTTTCATAACCAATAGTGGTAGATGCATCATGTCCGGGGAAAACCTCGGTCTCTTCAGGAAGCGAATCTACCAGTTATGGAGACTTCTCACGATTTCTGCTGTACTTCCACCCGGAAAATCCGTTCTTCCAACAGAGCCATAGAACACTGTATCACCGCTGAACAATACACCTTCATCTTTCAGATAATAACAGCAGCTTCCTTTGGTATGTCCCGGTGTATGGATCATCTGAACGGAAAATCCCGCCAGTCTGATAACATCCAGATCCTCCAGAAATACATCCGGCACAATAGAACATCCCTGTCCATAATGTACAGTCATATTGATCGAAGGTTCGCGGAGCATCTCCTCTTCCTGATGACAGGCATAAATCGGAATATTATATTTCTCCTTTACTGCCTGTGCAGCCAGAATGTGGTCAAAATGTCCATGGGTAAGAAGAATCGCCACCGGTTTTCCATTCATCCGGGAAATCTTCATTTCAATCTTCTCCGGACAATCTGCGGGATCAACAATGATCAGTTCTCCGGTTTCTTTATTCTTAAGGAGATAGCAATTTGTATATACAGGTCCTAATATACATTTCTGTAATTCTAAATTCTTCATGTTATTCCTTTCTGTCAATCTGCAGCAGTTCCATAAAATAATGTTCCAGCAGATTTTCCATGATCAGCCTGTAGTTCTCTCTACGTCAATGACACTCTCTACCTGACGGATCTTCTCGAGCAGGGAACGCAGTTCCTCTTTGCTTCCAATCTCAAAACTCATGGAAATAGTTGCCTTCTCCTGCTTGCTTGTACGGCTGTTGATACTTCGCAGGTCGATCTTACGTTCTGTAAATATTTTAGAAAGATCCACAAGAAGCCCTGTACGGTTATTTGCATAAACCTGAATCTCAGCCATATACTTCTCTTTTTCCTTGGTATCAGGCTGCTGCCACTCTGCCTCAATCAGTCGTGTCCTGTCTGTCTCAGACATATTCAGCACATTGACACAATCTGTACGATGAATTGTGATTCCACGTCCTCTTGTAACAAAACCTACAATCTCATCACCCGGGATTGGATTACAGCACTTGGAAAAACGGACTGCCACATCATGGATTCCTTTTACCACAATGCCGCTCTTACTCTTGGCAATGTGAAGCTTTTCCTGTGTCTCAGAAGCAGCCTCAAGAACCTGCTCGTCTGTCAGATTCTTCTTATTTTCCTTATCATATGCCTCCACCAGCTTATTGAAAACCTGACCTTCTTTCAATCCGCCATGACCAATTGCAGCAAGTACTGAATCCCAGTCCCTGAAACCATATTTACGCAAAACAGCCTCCAGATACTGGGTTTTTGTATAATTTGCGATCTTAAATCCCTTTGCACGCGCATACTGCGCAAGCATCTCCTTGCCCTTAAGGATATTATCTTCTTTTAATTCCTTCTTGAACCACTGGTTAATCTTGTTCTTTGCCTGAGTACTCTTAACCAGTTTCAGCCAGTCGCGGCTTGGTCCCTGAGAATTCTGTGAAGTAATGATTTCAATACGGTCGCCGTTTTTGATCTCATATTCAATCGGAACCAGCTTACCGTTAACTCTGGCACCTACCATCTTATTTCCGACTGCACTGTGAACACTGTACGCAAAATCCACCGGTGTAGAACCGCTTGGAAGTGTTTTAACATCTCCCTGTGGAGTGAAACAGTAAACACTGTCCGCAAAAAGATCCAGGTCATTCTTCAGAAGACTCATGAATTCTTTGTTATCAGACATGTCTCTCTGCCATTCCAGAATCTGACGCAGCCAGTTCAGTTTCTCTTCCTCACTCTTACCTACAGGAGCTTTTCCGTCAGACGACTCCTTATATTTCCAGTGTGCAGCGATACCATATTCTGCAGTTCTGTGCATTTCATAAGTACGGATCTGGATTTCAAAGGGCTGTCCGTTGGGTCCGATCAATGTGGTATGCAATGACTGATACATATTGGGTTTCGGCATGGCAATATAATCTTTAAACCGTCCCGGAATTGGCTTATACATCTCATGGATTACACCAAGGGCAGCATAACAATCCTTCACTGTATCTACAAGAATACGGACAGCAAATAAATCATAAATCTGATCAATAGTCTTATCCTGATTTACCATCTTCTTGTAGATGCTGAAAAAGTGTTTTACACGTCCGTCCACCTGTGCCTTAATATTGGCATCATCCATATGCTTCTTAACTTCTTTTACGATCGCACCTACAAACTGTTCTCTCTCGCTTTTACGCAGGGCAACCTTATGCACCAGGTCATAATATACCTCCGGCTTAAGGTATTTCAGCGACAGGTCATCCAGCTCTACCTTTATCTTGGAAATACCCAGACGCATGGCAATAGGAGCATAAATATCCATGGTCTCTCTGGCCTTTTCCTGCTGCTTTTCAGGACGCATATACTGTAAGGTACGCATATTATGAAGACGGTCTGCAAGCTTGATCAGAATAACTCTGATATCCTTAGCCATGGCAAGAAACATCTTTCTGAGGTTCTCTGCCTGAACTTCTACTTTATCCGCAGAATAAGATAACTGTCCCAGCTTGGTAACACCATCCACAAGAAGTGCAACCTCTGAACCAAATTCCTTCTCCACTTCCTCATAGGTCATCCAGGTATCTTCAACTGCATCATGAAGAAGACCTGCAACTATCGTTTCTTTGTCAAGTTCCAGATCTGCCAGAATGATGGCAACACACAAAGGATGAATGATATATGGCTCTCCGGACTTTCTTTTCTGTCCTTCATGAGCTTCACTTGCAACCTTATATGCCTTCTCTATCATGGAATATCTGTTGATGGATGATACTTCAGAACACTGTTTATCAGTTCTTTATAAAGCACCTCCGGACTTGTAAAATCATGCATGGTCTTTACTGCCGCATCTGCTCTCTTTACAGATTCCAGCTTCTCTTTTTCAACCTGCATTTCATCTTTTTTTGCTTCTGTACTTTTTGTTATCTCTGTCATATGCTCCCACCTGCCTGTCCTGCACAATCAGCTGTGCTTATTTACCATCATAACAAATTACGGACGCTACATCATACCCATTCAGTCTTTCGCGTCCCTTTAAACCTGCAAGTTCCATGAGAAATACAACCTTGACAACCTCACCGCCAAGCTGTTCCACCAGCTTGATCGCTGCTTCGATCGTACCGCCTGTTGCGATCAGATCATCAACGATAACCACTTTCTGACCTGGTTTTATGGAATCTTTATGCATTTCAATCTCTGCACTGCCATATTCCAAATCATAGCTTACAGATACTGTTTCGCGGGGAAGTTTGCCTTTTTTACGAATTCGGTACAAATGGTTTATGAAGATTATATGCGATCGGTACACCAAAAATAAAGCCTCTGGACTCTGTTCCTGCAATCACGTCCACATCTATATCCTTAAGGCAGTCCTGCATGGAGTCGATTGCCAGCTGCAGGCCATCCGCATCCTGCAGAACACTTGTAATATCTCTGAAAATAATCCCCGGTTCAGGAAAATCCGGTATACTTAATACATAATCTTCAATTTTCTTCATTTTTATTTCTCCTCCAGTGTGTGTTATATTGCTGTTCGCTCATAAATATTTTATAGTATATTCACCTTTTATTTCAGAATCAAGTTTACTTGTTAAGCCCTGACATTTGTATTTCCAGGCTTACCGGCGGTTACAAAACAGGCGGTAATATTAACAGTAATTCTGAATAATGATCTGAAGACTCTCTCGTCCCCTGAATCTGTTGATCTCCGGATAATAAGTAACAGAAATACTGTCTTTTTCCCTGATAAAGTTCACAAAATCCTCTGCTTCTCCGAAATAAATGCCTTCCACTGAAATCCCCTGCGAATCGAGAATGTTTTAATTTTACTACATTTTTATTTTTCCCGATAATACTGTGATCAAGCACTCTGAGATTTTTCTGCGCAAAGACCGGTTTTGTATTCCCTTTCCCAAAGGGCTCCAAAAGCGAAATCTGTTCTACCAGTTCTTTTCCCACATCCGTGTCTAAAACAGACTGGCGCTTTGATACAATTTCTGTCACAATGGTATCTGAATGAATATCTGTTTCATTTTCAATTGCTGATTCTTTCGATTCAAACGGCTCATGGGCACTTAAAATCATACCATAAGAATTATAGATCAGCGTATAGCCTGCAATTCCGGTCTGTTTCTGATATGCTCTTGAAAATCCTCCGTCGATAACAAATACTTTGCCTCCACATTTCATCGGATTTTCTCCATTCTTGGATTTTACCGGCATATGACCATTGATGATATGACTAAAGGAATGCTCTAGTCCGAATTCTTTCAAAATACGGTCGACCACCTTATCATTTTCCAAAAAATCATAATAAGGATTCTTTTTCTCCTTATGTGTCTCTTTTTCTGCCAGGAAATATCGCTCAAACGTTGCCATCTTGTCCTTACCGAACAGCGGTGAATTCTCACTGAGCCAGATATACCACATCATATCCTTCCCACGCTTTCGTTCCTTCTCGTCAATGGCATAAAATCCCTTTCTCACATAGCTTTCCAGCACCTCATAAAGTGCCTTTCCTTTGTAAGAACGCCCGTATATTTTTACTGACTTAAAACTTCCATCTTCATTCAGCGGAATACACCCGTGATACAACAAGTTGTTATTGTATACTTTGTATAATCCACCTTTACTTAAAAAGAAAATGCATATGGCTCTGTAATTTTTCGCAGTTGACAAATGCCTGTGTCAGACGATCCAGCACCTCTTCTTCGGCTTCTGTCAATGCATATGGCCGTTTTTGGATCGATCGTCGGGAAGTTTTTTATCCAGAAGTTCATATGTTTTTCCATCCAACTCGATCAAACCATTTTCATAATCAATCAGATGCAAAAGATTTCGGTGTTCCAGCTTAAATCCAGGATTTTTTTTTGATAATCTGTCCTTCTATCTTAAACTGGATAATAGAAATCGCCTTATGCATCTTCATGTTCAGCATTGTTTCACTGGGGTCATAGTCCGGATCATCCTTCAGTTTCAAAGCAGTTGCATGGATCATCCCGATATGTGTTCAGTGCAAATGTAGCAAGCGGGCAGGAGGGTTAATTCCATAGCCATCCTCCAAAATCTCCAGATTTGCATATCTTGCACAGATGCGGACAACATTTGCAACACAGCCCTGTTGTCCTGCCTGCCGCCCCCATCCAGAGTACGTCATGATTTCCCCATTGGATATCAATAGAATGATAACCCATCAGCTTGTCCATAATAATATGTGGTCCTGGCCCACGATCATAAATATCTCCTACAATATGCAGATGATCTACAGTAAGTCTCTGGATCAATTCACTCAAAGCCACAATAAACTCTTCGGAACGTTTGATCCGGATGATCGTATCTACAATAGAATTATAATAGGACTCCTTATCCAGAACATCTGCTTTCTCTGTAATCAATTCCTCAATGACATAAGCAAATTCCGGAGGCAGGGCTTTTCTGACTTTAGATCTGGAATACTTACTTGAAGTCCGCTTGCAGATTTCAATCAGACGATACAACGTAATCTTATACCAGTCCTCCATATTTTCTTCTTTTTTCTTAATGAGCTCCATCTTCTCTCTTGGATAATAAATAAGAGTAGCAAGGGTCTTCTTATCCTT
>ENA-OQMZ01000662-OQMZ01000662.1-human-gut-metagenome-genome-assembly--contig:-NODE-662-length-14182-cov-2.458342_pt1 | contig 14182 bp, 8 predicted proteins | sample MGYA00242621_ERZ504862 | MGnify/ENA primary metagenome ERZ504862 (study PRJEB26092, sample SAMD00036393) | human gut metagenome | host: Homo sapiens | study: EMG produced TPA metagenomics assembly of... | reverse complement strand
CCCGGACGGATTAAATTTTTATTCGTATTTGGCGTTAATTGATCCGGTATGTGCTGCAATATAATAATACCTGTGTATGCACTGTCGCTGCAGGAAATTGAGGCTGGCTAATGTCAACAGATCTGCTGACGTTTGAAATATAATCAATATTCGGCTTGAAAACCATTGGATATCTGCACTCTAACGGCTTCATTGTAGTCGGCCAGTCCGCTGTTTGATATCAAGAACCGTTTGTCCGGGTTCCTGCAGAACATCCATAAAAAATGCGATATCTGTATTGCTTCGTATTTTATTATGGATATCTTTATACTCGTCCCAGTATTCCAGATAGCTTTCAATATGGACGCCAGCATCTGCATCTACTAAATTATCCAACCAATAGGAGAGATAATTTCTTCCACCTTTGTTCTTTTCCGGAAGAATAATGGTTGCAACAATATAAATTGGGATATCAAGTTTCTTTACGGAAGCAACATAGCCGGTGATTGCAGATACAACGACCTGTAAGTCTGACGGATTGATAAAGGCAAGGGTCAGACAGTCTGTGTTTTTTCCATAGGTTTTCCGATAATGACGAATCACATTAATGATCATTTTCGCTTCAGCGTTTGCCTGATTAAAGGAACGAACATTAAAATCGTCATCGTAGATTGCTTCTTTTTCAAGAACAGTTCCCATTCGCACAAAGTGATTTTCCTTTAGATATCTCCCATATAAAGTAAAATATCCAAAAGTCTTTTCAACTCCCTGCAGGTCACGATCATCGTAAATTGCGTCGATACTCGAGTGAATATAACTCAGATTCAGTAATCTATCCAATGCGTTGTCCATTTTTTCAATGGTAGATTCCATATTTTTTTCGTACCATTCCCTCATTCCAGTACGAATAAAAACCATCTGGTCAGCAATTTTCTCTAACATGGCCGGATGATAGGGTAAAACCACACACTGCTCTATGGAGAGTTCTGACTGAATGGGAGTATTGTTTTTTACGATCACAAAAGCATTAACAAAGCACCGTAACAATTCCGGATTGCTCAAGACATTCTGATTCCAAGTCAGAACTGAGGCGGCCTTCTTGTATTTGTCAATCAAGTTGACAACACTCCTTGAAATTGCAAAATAGAATCCATTTTGCAAGATTTCTTGGCCAAATGTAAAGAAGGCTGCCCCTAACGCATTGAAAGAATACACCTCCTTTGTATACTGCTTAGGATCAACTTTTCCAACGGCTCGAAGTAGATTTCTAACTTCAAAATCGTCTTTATGAATTTCCTGGCTTAAAATCTGGACAAATTCCTCGGTGCTCTTTGCGCGGAAGATCTCGTTAATATTTTTCCACGTTATAAATGGCAGGCACGCATTATAGTCATCCTCTTGGAACATAATTTCCAATGTGTCAAACGCAGCTAGCCAATCTTCATCCGGGCGGATATTCCACTCATACTCTGTTTCAAAAAGCAACGCGCTGCCATTAGAGATTTTCACACTAAACGAAATTTTTGTATTATTGGTATTAAGCCATTTGAGGCGACCTTCAGAAACAGCTATTTCCACATTCTGAGGTTCAAATATGTCTTTATCAGTACAGCAGAATTCAATTGCTGTATCGTCAGAAGTTTTCCAGTCTTCTTGTTGAATAAAGTCGAAAACTCCTCCTGCGAAACGACAAATCCGAACCCATTGCTCTTTTCTCGAGGTCTCTTTGTCATCCGCCCCTTTTATACCAACCGCAACATTTTTAATTTCATAAGTGACATTGTCATACTGGAGATTTCCGAACGCAGGATCAGAAACAGTTTTTAGATATGCTGTCAGAAAAGCAACCAACGGATTTCCCGTAAGCTTTATTGCTGTCGAGCGTCTAGGTTTTTTGGGAAGTTTTGTTTGGAGAATCTGGCCAACAATGGAATAATCTGTTTTTAAAAGTTTTTTACAGTTCTGTTCTGTATCGATATTACTGACAAAGTCAATAACACCTGTTTTAAATTCCTCAAACGAAGAAAACCCTTGATCACTCGGAAAATCTTCGCTATACTTTCCGAATTTCTGAACATACTGTTCAAATTGATCTATGATTTTCTTTCGCTCAGATTTTGATATTTTAGAATAACTACGTCTTGAAATGAACGCACAGTCCTCTGCCAAGATGCGGATCTTATCATCTTTTGCATTTGCAACAGATGTCATAGAGCAAACACTGTCTAAAATTGGAGCGACTTTCCAAACATCAGGCAGTGAACTAAACATATCCTGCCAAATTTCATCTGCTGACATAGACTTTTTTCGCCAGATATCGATTTGCTCACACAATTTTAAAATGTCTTTTTCTACACTATCAAAAAGTGTTCCGTAGAATTTATCAAAAGCGTAGTCGAAGACAGCAACGGAATCTAATCTCTGGTGAAAATCATCCGGAATCAGCCGATGATAGTCATTTTTTATTTGCTGCTCAATCTGCTGCGGACTAAGGGTGAAGAAGTCCGAAAGACCACCACGATCCGGAACAGATTCGGTTCCCATCATGAGGATCAATAACTTTTCACCAGCTACAGCCGGTTTGTTACGATAAGAAGTCATTTTGTCTTCTGTATCTACCCACTGGTGATTGAACATCAGTTTCGTCGCAGCACAATCAGCATCGTTTGCAAGAAAATCCTGATATTTTCCGTTAGAAAGCTTTGCTACAAAACTGATATCGTTATTGGAAGCATAAAGATTTAGCTGTGTGCAAATATCACAATAGACTTCTGCACTATTGATACCTTTGATGCAAATAATATTCTTGGAATCATTCGCTGCTTGCTGAATTTCGCGTTTAATATTATTTACTAAAAAAACAGCCAAAACTTTTCACTCGAACTTCACCTCCGCATACGGATTTTCAACAATCGATGTTGCATCCGAAAGGTCTCTCAAGAGTCCGCAATTCTTCAAGAACATCTGAAATTGTATCTGATTTTCATCAAAATAGCCGCCCATGCCAGGCTCAACGTTTTCTTTCAATTGTGCATACTGAGCTGCACCGATCACGATGCCATAGTGATCGTATAGGACCTGCAGGAACGAATCAAACGTCATCTTTTTCCCCGGGCGCACCAATGAAAGCACCAGGTAGCGAACGATATCCTCCGACAGCGAGAATCTTTCATACGCACCCTTTCTAGGAATAACGATTTAAAGTTCTTTTCCCATTTTTTTGAAAATATCGGCAGAATCTGAAAGTTCTTTCGATACAACATCAAAAGCTTCCTTTTCACCGTTGCTGTTAGCATATATTATGTTCAACGCATTTCCAAACTCCGAATACGCTGTTCTATAACTAGCTGCCGCCAATTTTGCTATATTGGATGTTGCAGATCCTGTATGCATATCTATTATCCATGCTGGTGGCTGCTGTGCATCCGGATGCACACAGTAAAATGCTTGAAGATGCATACTGCGTAAAAGAGCTAAAACTATGCCTTTTGACATCAAATCGATTCGTGTGATTGGATGAATCTCATTGCTCAAAAAACATGCTAGTTCCTGCAAGCTCTGTTTTGCCCTACGATCAAATCCTGGCTGCAAGTAGCCCAAAGACATTTTTCGGGTTAGTTTAGTCGCATATATGGACTCATCATTAAGATTTTGGTCCTCTAACCACCAATTTTGAAGATGTGTTGCAATCGTAGAGAATCCAGCGCTTTTCTCTTTTAACATATAGGAAATTCCGCGTTCGATATCTTTTTTATACTGTAGAAATTTTGGATCATCCTGATTTTTATAGATGCCTTCTAACAGCTGCAGATAATACATTTCTCCACCACGCGCCAAAAAATCATGTTGTCCATATTCAAACACGGTCTCCACTTCAATGTTAGGCGTATCAAGTGGTTTATTTTTTCGCGCTTTGATGCCAAGCGTTTCAGGAAATAGAAGTTCTGGTGCGATCGGCATGAGCGATTGTGCATACCAGCCACGCTTTCGGATAATCAAAGCGTACCCATATAGGAGATCTTGCAAAATATATGGCCAGTCTGGGTCTTCACTCTTTTTCTGCAGCATCGATAGCATATTTTTGTATGCTAATGTATCAATTGCAGAACGGCTTTCTTGTTTGCTTCTGTCGTAAAAATAAATCTTTTTAACCCATTTCGTGGGACAGTGTAATATGAAAGCGCCCCTGCTGTTTGAGCCTGATTTATCTGATCCATAGTGTGAAATTCAAAATTTCCACTACCATCATCCTTTTTAGCAGACGAAAAAACCAGAAGGAACTCAAGGAGATATTCTCCGAGGGTTTGATCTCCCTGAAGGCGATTTCCAAACAAGCGTATAGACAAAGAGTCTTTTTTCTTTTGTAGACATCACAGGAAAAACAGTGTCCATAATCCACCTCACAAAAATAGTGGCTCAATTCGATTCAATCGAAGTATCTTCAAAACACATACGCACAATTTTCCAGGAATCTTCTTCTCTGACTAAAAGAGAAACCTCATTGGGATCAGTTGTTATTGGTTTACAGTATGCAATCAATTTAGCTTTCAAGCTTTCAATACCATGCGAAAGCATTGGGTCAATATCTGCCACAATTAAACCGCTTGATATTTTAGAAAAATAATCCAAAAGAGGCATATTGATTGTAATTGCTTCATTTTCAGCACATCGCAGCACGAGCTTATATTTTTGATTTTCATCGCTTACACTAGGAATTTTTTGCAATTCAATATGGATATCGGTCTCCGCAATACGTCCAATGAGCATCTGGACATTTTGAATTTGTTCTCCGCTACGGCGCAGTGTAATTAAAATCGATTCATTCAGATCGATATCTTCTCCAGTGAACATGATACGCAATGCTCGTAAAATCATTTTTTCATCTTACGATTCGGAGATTTACCTTCTGCGCACTCAAGGAAATCCGGATAATACGTTGAAAAAACATCTTTATATATTTCGTATCTTAGATCATCACCTAAGGGGAAAACGATCAACATTCGTTTCAGGACACGTTTTACGTCGAGGCTTTGATTCGGAATCTTTTCCAAGTCATTGCATAACGAAACAAGCGCTGGTTCAAATAAATCCCGATAATTTCGTTGAACAAGCACTTCATAGTCTTTACTGGTATTTTTTACATCAATTCTGGACTGGGATAGCATTTGAACACCCTTTATTTGAAAAGCTGCGCTGCCCCCGCTTTGCGTTCCTCCAAATAAAAGGTTTGAGAATAAATATTTTGCTTTCCAGCTGGGCTTAACGCGTTGATGAACGCGTGTACAGTTCAAGCCTCCTGTAAGAGCAAATGCTAGATGCGCTGTAATCTGACGAATAGTTGCGCGATTATCTAAATTCTGCTCCCAAATGTAAAACGACTTCAAAAAATGAAGAGCAGATTTGTTCTGTCGCACCAATTGTGCATTAAATGCGATTGGGCATAAATCCCGTTTGTCACAGGTTGAGCAGTGCTCCCAATTGGATTCGTCTACGATTTTTTGTCCAAACTCACTGACAAAAGTCGTGTTATCAATGCGAGCGATATTCATCGTTATAATGCGATGACCATACAAGTCGGTTTCTTTTGCTTGCGACGAATCCATCTGCTCAATAATTGTACTTTCAGCATCATCTTGATCAGGAAAAACATCTTTAAATGTATCAATCAAGGGTCCGGTGTTCGCAACAAGGATCGTATAAATTCCAATTTCAGCATCATCTAATGCTTTTTTAAAAGACAAACGCCGTTCATCCTTTGTTAATTCACTAAAGTCTTTTATGTATCGAACTTTTTTTGTTTTGGTTCGTTAAAAGTTCTCCGCTGGGTACAACTTTAATATCAGAAATATTCCGAGCAATTTTTTCCAAAACTTGAAACAACAGCGTGGTTTTTCCATCACCCGCATGTCCTGTGAGAATCATCAAACACGCGTTTTCACCGGTTTCAATACGGTTGGCTATGTATTGAGCTTCAGGACGTTCAACTTTAACTTTTTTAAAATATGGATTGTTCTGCTGTGCTTCAGCAAGCGCGTTTTCGTTGTTTGCCTGTTCATTATGCAAGGTGTTAAGATAATCCACGAATCCATTATTTTCCATGTCTCTCACCTCAGTTGCAACATCTGTCCTATTTTTCACGCTACAGCAGCACTATTTGATTATGTACTGCAAATAGTGTTCATAGATTTGCACGATTTTTTGATTTGCGACAAAATCAGAGCTGGTCGTCAATATAGCGCAACGCATCATCTAATAGCCTAAAATCATCATCACTTGTGAAATACCCGATACTAAATCGAATCGTACCTGCCGGATAAGTACCCAAGAACTTATGGGCGAGAGGGGCACATTGCAATCCCGTCCGAACGGATACTCCATGCTCGTTTAAGAGACTGCCAGCAATATCACTGCTGATGCCATCAAAAAGGCAAGAGACAATGCCAACATACTGCTGTTCAGGTGCATTTCCGACAATAGTGATGAAATCATACTGCGATAATATTTCGAGTAACTTTCGTCTGTTCTCTTGTTCATGCCGGTAGACGTTCTGAATTCCAATCTCCTGGCTCCATTGCAATGCAGCATTCAAGCCTGCAATGCCCGCAATATTAGAAGTGCCCATCTCGTACTTCTCAGGCAGACTATCCGGCATATCCTGATTAGCCGAATCATAACCAGTGCCCCCAAAAAGAACAGGCGGCAACTTAATCTCCGGCTTCATTACAAATCCTGAGATGCCCGTGGGGCCATACAGCGTTTTATGACCAGCAAATACAGCAAAATCGAATGTAGTACGCCCTACATCACAGTCCACGAGACCTGCGGTTTGCGACATGTCTAATACGGTATAGCTGTCATATTTCTTTGCCAGATCAAATATTTCGGCAGCAGGTGCAATCAGTCCAATAACATTGCTAGCATGGCTGACCACAACGACATCCGGTTTGAGGTCATCGAACTGGTAGCGAATTTTTTCAAGGTCATATTGCAATTTCGAGGTCACAGAAAGCTGCACTACATTTATCTTTTCCGTTTTCTCAAAATGATGCAGTGTTCTAGTAACAGCATTATGCTCAATGGGACTAACGTAGATATTTTTACGCCCATCCTGCATAGCCCCTGCAAGATTATATTCAAGGCTATCGTAGCAGTCGGCGTAAAAATCACCTGTTTTGCGGGACAATGCAAAAGTGTCTGCAACCTGCTTCTTGTATCGGACACAAGTTCGCCCGCAGATTTTGCAATGCCATATTCTCCACGACCTACATTTCCGCCGCATTGCCGGTAAAAATCACTCATGAAGGAATAAACTTCATCCGGTTTCGGATAGGTCGTGGCAGCATTGTCGAAATAAGCCATAACATCTTCTCCTTTGAGATCAGCATAGTTCTCTCAAGACGTCCATAAGGATCTGGCGCTTCTCCTGTTCGGAGACCGCCTGTCCCATACCTGTGATTGCAGATTCAATCGCATTATAGAGCAGTTTACCGCGTTTACTGGTTTCAACTTTATCAAAGCGTTTCGTCACGGTGCAGCCGGACTTATCCTCATAGGTCAGCTGATATCCACTGACTGTTTCCGAACTTGTTTCATCAGTTTCTTTGTGGAATTCCTCTGCGGTTTTTTGTACCGTTTGATGCTTTCGATTGCTGCTGTATGCGTATCCGCATCCCAATCGCCCAAGTTCAAATCTGTAGCAAGCTTTGCTAGATTCGAAGTCAAGGTGTGCTCATTTAGAGTTTTATCTGCAAAGAACAAACGAAGCATTCTATCCGTTCCATCCGCAAAGAGCTGTTCGCTAATAGAAGGATCCAGCCGATTTGACCATTCTGCCACTACACTAGGCAAAGATTTCCTTTTCAGAACAGCATTGTCTTGTCCTTCGCCAAAAACGTCTTTAATCTCATTGCAGAATGTGTTTTCCAACTTACTGAGAATCTGGTCATAGAAAAATTTAATATCGGATACTGCCTTTGCAATTTCCGCTTTGCATTCCGTGTTCCCTGTGATGAGAACGGGAAGTCGTTCAAACAAAAACGTATGGGTGCCAATATTCTGCTTTAGCATCCGAAGAAACTGCCGATTTGTTTTATCAATCTGCTTTCCATCCGGCTCACGCTTTGCTTCCTTAGCATACTTGGGCAGACCCATATACCACCGATTCATAGCAGCTACAACGTAATTGTAACCAGAAGCAGCTTTTTCAGCTTCAACAACATAGTCTTTGAAGACATTTGCAAGAGCATCGACATATTCATCTTTTTCATTGTTCCAGTCCAAGCACTGCAAAGTAAGTCCTGCGGCGCAGCTCGATCTGAAGCAGCGTATCATTGCTAAGCGGAACCTGTGCAAACTTATCATAGAGAATGATTTCTTTTTTGTATTCGTGGAACACTGCGGCCACATAGATGGGAACCAAGCCCTTCCGCAGACCGATATAGCACTTTGGTGTCGTCAGACGAGCATATAATTCTTCGAAGCTCATCTTCTGCTCCCGTGCATCCTGGACAAACTTCTCGATCACGCCCAGTAGGTTTGCCATGAAGTAGTTCTGTGGATGTAGATTGATTTTAGGGGCATTACCAGGATTCTCTAAGACTCCCGTACGCACCAGTGTGCTCCGCAAAATCGAAACTTCCTGACCAGCACCAGACAATCCAAGATTTGGTTCCAGTTCAGAACGCAGAAGACTCGAAACAATTTTGCTACGGCTATTTACAGAATTGGTTGTCGGATGATTTTTATTAACGGCCTCATTGACAATAACAGGCGTATTAAAGTAAATCTTCTCACAAATGGTAGACAGCAAGTCCGTAAAAGCAGCCTTACGGACAATCTGTTTTTCTTCTCCCTTATAAATATAGGTAGACGCTCTCTTTTCAGGATGAGTATAGTCGCTGATATAGTGGTTGATAATTTCTCGGAGGTCTTCATAAATCACCTCATACTCATCAAACAGAACTTTATCGGAAACGGCAAGCTCTTTCAGCGTCTCGACAGCCTTATACTCTCGAACTGTAAAATCGATGGAAACAAATTTATGCGGGATAACAAAGACGCAGTTTGAACAGTAGGTACTGGTTTTTTTCACTACGTCCATAATCTGTGCAATCGAATCCCTGCTATGCGGAATGATAGCATATACAGTGCCATCCGCTTCCGTACCCTGCTGCTTTGTTTTCCAGTTGACATCCTCGGTAACTTCCGATTCATCAATAAAGGTAAAATCAAAGTACCGTGTGACTTCCTTCTCATCGTTATAGCGGAAAGGATAGATGCAGCTATCAAAGTTTGATGCATTCAGAATTTTTTTTCACAACTGCGCTGCTCTGCTGGGATGCAATCGTGTCACGGATTTTAGCTTCAACATCAACGCCAGAACTTTCTTTCAGCTGAAGGAAATCGTTGCTGCGCTTGAGGTAAATGACATACTCATCGTCAATAAGATTATTTAATGCCTTTTCAATTTCCGGCACTGAATACTGAATAGAGTAGATTCCAATCAGCTCATCCTTTGTCGGTTTGAGCTTTTCAAACTGCTCCAACATATAAATCAAGGACAATGTCTTTACTAGTTTTTCCTCTAAAGAATCATCGTCAAGCTGATTTAAGATAGTGCTGGTCAAGAAGTAAATGTCATGGAGTGTTCCGTTTGAAATCTCCTTTTTGAACAGCGGCTCGAAATAATCGTAAATCAAATCGGGCGTAACGACCGAGAACTCGCTATCGTGATACTGCTTCAAGAAGGACGGAAGAGTTGCCTGTCCATTAGCCGACAAAAAGGTAAAAAGTGTCCGTTCATTCTGAGCCACACGCTCGGACAGCCGGGGCAGGATAAACGTAGAAACCGGGTGAAGAGGATAGCAAGCCGCTATTGTATGTTCTACACCATCAGCCTGCATATCCGAAAAAATCCGATGTGTCTCGTAGCGTCTTGCCAGCGCATTGAATTCCTTTTTATGCTCAGTGCAGAACAGATTCCAGAGCTTTTGATTTTTCTGGATGACCGTCGCAATAATCTCGTAGGTCTGCGTAAAGTTATTGTTCAGGTGGATATGAGTGAATCGTTCAGAAACACCACGCCAGCCATCGACCTTCTGCTTAGGCAGACGGTCGATATAGTTTGCGATTTCCTTATGGGAAATCAGCATCAAGTGCATCTGATTTTTTCCGCTTCGATTGCATTTTTCTGCAAAGTCCTGAAGCATCTTAGTATCGCTTACAGATGCCTCCGAAATGTTTGCTTCCAGATACTTGCTGAACTCATCGTAGATGACATAAATGCCAGTGTAGCCATGAGGTTTTAATGCCTGAACAACGCTTTCATAGAGCTGCACGACATCAAAGCCTACAAAGGGATTAAACGTACTACCTGCTGTCAGGCTAGGGTAAATACGTTCAAATTCTTCGTAAGCCTTAATGTCATAATCTTCCAAACGAGAAACAAACGAACTGATAGAATCTGTAATTTTATTCTTGAACTGCTGATACGTATCAGGAAAATCGTTTTTCCAACGTTCAATAACTGACACAGCAGCTTTATAGTTCGTGTCCGGCATAATATTCAGCAAATCATTTTCTTTCAATGTTTGCTGAAGAGCCAGAAGGAATGCCTGCGTCAGACTTGTATTGCTGCCGGTAATAATGACTGGCAACAGCTTGTTGTCGCTTGCATAGTAGTTTTGAATCAGACGGTTCAATTTATCGCGCTTCTGAATAGCCGGAAGCAGTTTTTCAAACAAGTCAAGGTCGCGTTTCATCAAGAGCGCAAGAATCGTCAGCACAATGTGTGATTTTCCCTTGCCGTAAGCACCAATCAAAACGCGCGAACGGTCAGTTGCGGTAGGCAGAGTACTCTGCAAAATATCTTCCATCAACTGGAGTGCAGACTGAGTCGGTATATAACTCTTTAACTTATCATCAGCATGAAGGTCATAGGCAATGTTCACAGAATACTGAAAACCTTCTGCAACTGAAATCATTTCACTCATTAAACTTTCCCCTTAATCAATCTTGGAAATGCACTCGTAGTAATTATCCACGCATTCCTCAAAAGAATAATTCTGCTTTAGCTGAATAACATCCAGACCCGCTGTCCGAATAATTTTAACAAGCCCAAGTTTTTCCACCTGATGCAGCACATCCAGCATTGTAATGGCATCCAGATTGAATGTTTTTCCGATGTTGCATTTTGCAGTGAGCAGCTCATTTAATCCAATTTCCATGCGGTCATTCGACTGATCACACATGACCGCCATCAACACCCACGGATGAATGGTTTCTGGTGCGGGAATGGCTTTTCGGTATGTCTTTTTGTTTTTATCCAGAATATCAATAAGACCCAATTCACCAAGCGGGCAATCAATGTTGTTTTCAGGATTTACACGTGTAGGATTTGTTTTGTATCGGGGCAAGTACGTATTGAGAATACAAGCAAAATCATCCGACATCGAGCGAATTGCAACAGTTTCGCCCCTCATGGAAACATAGTTCTGCAAGGCTGTGACAAAATCTTCCCGCACAAATTCGGACATATTGAATTCATTGAAGAAGAAATACCATGCTGTCGCATCTTCTTCATTTTTTGATAGCATATAATGCAGGAGGTAGAGTGTTCCGTACTCCTCCATAAAGCGATCATTCTTGAATACTTGATTTCCAAATTCCGTGAACTTCTGAACGCGGTGTTTATTTTGAAGGGCTTCTTCCGTAAGATTCGTAGCAACTAGCCAGTAGCGGAGTGACTTTACCATATTAGAGCCGATGCCTAATACATCCATTGGATTTTCATCTTTAGCAACAAAGACATCCGGCTTAGAATGAACCGCTTTCATACCCTTGCTCAGCCATCCCTTTCGGATGAAGAAGGTATCATGTGCTCTAAATTTCATGGAAAATTTCCCGCCTTATCATTTCGTTTTCAAATATTTGTTCATCATGCACCCGCCATCGAGGTATTTAGGAGTAACGCACATCTTACAATGAACGCATTTAGCAGGATTGATGTAGTAGTAGTCTCCAATAATTGAGATTGCTCCCGCACGGCAAAGTGATTCGCACTTCAAGCACTTGCGGCAGGCATTGAATTTTCGGATTTGGTATCCGACCATTCGTTGCAGATCATCATGGTCTGCAACATTCATTGTCCGAACCTTTACCGCGTGTTCGTACCCATCATGGGTAAAAGGCTGAATGGAAAGAATAGGGACATTCGTTCTGGCATCGAGAATTACAGTTTCGTTCAGAATTTTCTGTCCGTACTCCGGCGCGATACGGCCAAAAGGAACGAACATCCCAATCAGTTCGTCATCATACGGTCGCACAAGACGATAGATTTTCGCGTGGTCCTCGGCTGTGCAATTTGTGAATTTGATTTTTACATCGTTAGCTGTTGCCAGACCATTGCCGCCTTGACGAGCCTTCCATTTGCCAGAATCAACATACTCTTCAGCGTCAGGCTTTCCGATTTTTCTTGCAAAGCCAATCAAGAATTCGCGCCATGCCTTTGATTTTTCCGGCATATAGATTCGAGATAGGAACTGTGCGCGCTGATTGTTATTCGGGCAGCACCAGCAGCCGACACGATCATAGCCCAGCCGATAGGCATAGTTAAAGTCGATTTCTTTGCTCAGAATATACAGCCAAATGTCAATGTCCTTCCAGAAAAAGATTGGCGATGCCACAGTCTGCTTCTGGATTTTGACGGATTCGGCATCATCCTCAATACGATTGTACTTGCTGCGGCTGACAGACTCTGCCTTGCGGATTCCATAGAACGTCAGAATCTGCTCATTGCGGAACAGACTATTCAGTGTCCGGGTAATAGGCCCCGTCTTAAACATCGAGCAGCACCAACGCATCATTCGTGCCGGTGGTCCAATATCATCGCAAACATCCATGAAGTTCTGCTCTTCATTTTTTGCGACCATGAAAATCGCATGAGGATGATTGTGACGATAGCGTTCTGCATATTCGCCCGTAGTCGGAAATTCTAGTGTAGTGTTGCCGAAGATATGAACAATACTCGATGTACCCAATGCGTTGATCGTCAAATCGGCCGTAACTGTTGAATCTTTACCACCCGAAAAGGATACCACAAGTCGGTCTTCATCAAACTTTGACGCCGCATTCCGCACAAACCCAGAGGCTTCATCCACGAGGTAGTTGAGCCGGTTTCTATTAGCTTCACAGAATCGCTTGGCATAAATATTAAAGTATTCGTAGGTATTGCTGCCTTTATACTCCTCGATTTTCTTTGATAAGTCGTCTGTATCAGCCTTTTCGAAGAGTTTCGCCGGAAGTGCTACACGCTTTCCATCAATATAGTAGCTGCTGTTCGCCGCCCATACGGATTTTTGAACATATTCGTGAGGCTTCTTCTCAAGCAACAGCTCTAGCAAAAGCCGCTCTTCTGGAAAGACCGGACGCAAATCAGCCGACATATATTTAGTTTTATGTCCACAAAGCGGGCAAGAACCTTTATCCGCTTGCGTAGTCGTATTGATGATGGGGACTTTGCATTCCGGGCACCAATACACTTCAACAGGAATATCTTCCACCGTTTTACTGCCGCAAATCGGACAGATTTCATCATTTGTTTCTATATTACAGTTTTTACACCACATTGTTGTATTCTTTCTTTTAGGTATCTATTGCACTAGCCCATAGTAATCGTTCATATATATACAAATGCCTAGTGTCTGTTGAAAATGGTTTTGTACAGGCTCCTTGTATGATAGACTAAAGATTTTCTTGCTTTTTGCCGCGTAACTCAGCTAACTGAAGATAATTTTCTATATACATATAATAATACTTCAATCTCCTAGACATTGCAACTAAAAGATTTTAGCTTTGATTTCGTCATTTTGACTTGTTCTCGAACAAGTCAAATCTAACAGAACTCGATTAAGATACTCGAGAGAATGAGGCTATCTGCAAATGACTCTATTTCAGGTTCAACAGGAGCTTTCATTGGACCTGAAGTGATATCACCGCCTGAATACACCTTGTTCAAATTCAAATGATTCTTGGAGCGAAAGAGTATTGACTACTTTTTTCATAAGCTCCTAATTTCACCCAGATATAATAATCATGATCCATAGCCTCTGAGTCGAAAGATCAGGGGCTTTTTTATGTCTGGAGGTGAGCACGTTGTTATTCCGCACCATCACTATCATTATTACCATCGTTTTTTAAAGCGCAG
>ENA-OQMZ01000661-OQMZ01000661.1-human-gut-metagenome-genome-assembly--contig:-NODE-661-length-14188-cov-1.441220_pt1 | contig 14188 bp, 23 predicted proteins | sample MGYA00242621_ERZ504862 | MGnify/ENA primary metagenome ERZ504862 (study PRJEB26092, sample SAMD00036393) | human gut metagenome | host: Homo sapiens | study: EMG produced TPA metagenomics assembly of... | reverse complement strand
TTCTTTTGGACAAATCTGCTGACATGCAGAGCATCCACAACATTCTTTTTTTCATTTATCTGTAACATATAATATTCCTCTTCTTGCTTTTATATCTTATTCGGCTGATTTCTTAAAATCTCAGGAATCTTTAGTTTCTCACATATCGAAATATATTAGGAAAAATTTGTTCTCAAACATCTCCTTTAAAACTCTGCTCAATTCCCATCTTTCTTACATAATCAATCCATTCATAGATATCCTCAATATCATAAATTTTGTGATTGTCCTTGTCTTTCTTTTTCTTTAAAGCCAGTGCCATCAATGCATACTCATTTTCCAATAGCGTATCAAAAACACCCTGATCATCCGTATTAATCGATACACTAAGTTGCATATTAGGTTCCACTTGTTTTAAATTTTCTGGAATTGAATCTAAAAATTGGATGCTCATCATATTTCTTTATTGTTCCAATTAAATAATTAGAAGAAGGGTTTGTCTCTATTGCAATTCCTTCATCCACAAATTTACGAATCATATTATTCTGTACTTGAAAAATCAATTCTGCATACTTACAATCCACTTTAAATCTAATTCTTTCTTCCCCTTTTTTTCTAACATTTTCATTATAATGATATGCAAAATACAAATTTCTGATGTTTTTATTTTCTTCTAATAACATTCGCTTCATCTTCCTTATAAGAATTAAACTCATATCTTGATTACTTTGACATCGTCTTTTCTGGATTAAACTCATTCTTCGTAAAATTCTTTTTCACTCAGTCTATACAGCTCTGGATTATCACCTCTTAATTTCCAACTACAATAATAATCTCTGATAGAAACCTGATATTCACTCGTAATATTATTCTCATAGATATCATTATACAAATTATGAAAATTTGACTTTTCTAGTTTCATTTTCAACTCATAATCTGGCACACAACCGATTGCTTTCGCCTGATTAAGTATCCATGCTAGATCATCTAGCAATATCTGTTTGGTTAATATCACTTCCCAATTTTTATACTCAATAATATTTGTATGGAAAAAGTGTCTTAATTTATGAGGCCATTATATCTTTTTGCTCTCATTGTACTCCTCCATAATTGTAGTAAAGTACTAGCATTTTCATTCATCTAGCAAACGATGGAAGTAAAACACTAGCATCTAGCAATCATTATGACAGGATTTATGTGGATTGAAAATCCACCCTTAGATAAAGCGCTTACGATACTTGGACTCCAGTAAAATCATATCATGGACATTTGAGATATCACAAACACCTTAAGTTGACGCTTAGTTGACCACATTGTCTACAAGACCTCTCTGTATATTTTTATTAAAATTGCACAAGAAAGCTTGGATTTATCAGCTTTCCGGATACTCTTTAAATTAATTAGCTGATCAAAATACAGCCTTATGGATAGTGAATAAGGTATCTTTTTGTACCATTCATAGAAAATTGGTATAAAAAGAAGACGTCTTGATATTTTTATGGTTGCCTTCTTTGTTCACCCATTTTCTCTACAGCAACAAACCTCTCATGTCTGACAGGATCATCCATCTGCTATGATCGGAGTCCTAAATTCCTTCGTTCTGTCTATCCATAGCTGGGCTGCCACTTATGCTTAAGCACAGGATCTTTGTCCTATGGTCTGTATCTCCTGTGGCTAAACTGGCTATACTTTTTTCAACGATACAGTTACATCCCTGTCCACAGCACCAATCTCCTTGGCGGACGCTTTCCTGTTTTCAGGTTTATTTCTTTCTTGTTAGGCTGCCTGTGGCAGTTGGGTTGGACGATGAATATCCTCTATCATTTTTGATCCATTGTAGACAACACCCTTCGTCATGATTGCAAAGAATACCCGGATCAGCTTACATCCAACGGCTATCATTGCCTGTCGGCCTTTCAGTGGATTCTTTATCCGTTTTCTGTAATAATCATAGATCGATCTGAATTCTTTATTGCTCTGTATCAATGGTAATACTACCTGATATATGATTTTTCGCAGTTTCTTCCGACCACGCTTGCTGATCGTTGTACGACCTTTGTGTTTTCCAGAGCTGTTCTCTACCAGTTCAAATCCAGCATACTTCTGGATCTGTTTCGGGTTTTTAAAGCGACTGATATCCCCGACTTCTGATATGAAACCAGCTACAGTTACTAATCCGACACCATCAACTGACAGCATCTTTTCTGCATTTGGTATCTGCATGATCAGTTCTTCCATCACAGATGTAACCATTTCCAGTTGTTGCTTCTTTACCTTATAATCTTCCAGCAACATCTGAATCTCCATGACTGCACCCTGACCTCCTGATTTTCCAACACTATCATGCGCAGCATCTACCAGGGTCTTTGCCCTATTAAAACTGGCGCCTTTGCCACGCACTTTATGTTCTCTCCATATCTTTATAATGTTATCTACACCCAGTGCTGTCACCATAGTCGGTAATGGTACTTCCTCAAGGATCATCATTCCTGTTGTTGTATCAAATTTCTTGTATACAGTAAGATATTCTGGAAAATATATCTTCAGCCATCTCTGTATCCTGTTGGATGCTGCATTCAGCTCCTTCATGATGCGATCTCGGCTGGATGTCACTTCTCTGATCTCTGCATAGATTCCTTCCGGCACATATGGAAAACTGTACCTTCCATCGATTACAAGCTTTGCAATCGTCTTTGGATCTTTCAGATCTGTTTTCTTTGGGCTGTTGTCATCCAGTTCCTTTGCTTTCTTAACAGATGCAGGATTCACGAATGCCAGTTTCATCCCATGATCTTTTACAAACTGATAAAAGGTATACCAGTAATGACCTGTAGGTTCACATCCTATCATTGCTTCATTTTTTCCATGCTTTATGCATATTTGTGTAACCCAGTCATAAAAGCTGTTGAACCCATTGATATCAGTTGAAAATCTGAATACTTTTCTTGTCAGCTCTCTTCCCCGGTAATCGAATGCTCTGACATAGTGTTCAGAACTTCCGATATCAACTCCGAGTACTAAAGTTGATTCTGTGACTTGTTCAATCTTTTGATTCTGTGTATAATTCATTATAAGGACCTCCGATAATTAAGATGTTTTTCATCCGCCAAGATGATATCTTAATTATACTGTGAGGTTCTTCTTTCGTCTATTGACATTATTTATGAATTACAGGAATGCTTAATATGTGCTTATTATAATAGAAAGAACTCGTTTTGCAATTCCAATATGTATAATATAAACTGTTATTGACTTTTTTTAATTTCATATATTATCATTTATTTGATAACGGTAATCATTATCAATATATAGAAGCGGAGGTAAGAGCCATAAAAAATAAAATTAAAGTATTATCAGGAGCACAATTAAAATACATTGCATTTTTATCAATGCTGATTGATCACACAAATAAGGCATTGATCTATCCAAATTTAAATGGTGGCCGATTGAATACAGTTAGTGACATATTTGACATTATCGGAAGAATTGCATTTCCAATCTTTGCATTTTTACTTGTAGAAGGTTTTTTTAAAACAAGAAGCAGGGCTAAATACCTTGCAACTTTATTAGTATTCGGGGTAATTTCAGAAGTTCCTTTTGATCTGTTTACAACAAAGCAATTTTTTGAACCAAACTGGAATAACATTATGTTTACGTTAGCACTTGTACTTGTTACAATTTGGATGATCGACGTGTTAAAAAAGAAAATGGAGAAGTTTCCTAAGATATTATGGTTTCTCTTGTCATTTGTGATCCTGGCGGTCATGTGCCTGATTGCTGCCATTCTCAGCCTTGACTATGATTATCATGCAATTTTAATTGGATATTTTTATTATATTTTCCATGGAAGAGAACTTATTGCAATTCCATTTAATTTCTTATCCATGTATAAAGAACCATGGGCACTTCTTGGATTTGGATTGGTACTTACGTATAACGGAGAACGTGGAAAACAGAATAAGCTGATCAATTATTTATTTTATCCTGTCCACTTACTGATACTTGGACTGTTAAGAATATACTTAAGAATATAAGTAGAGAAAAGGGTGACAACATGAGCACTTTTTGAATGCGTTTTTACAAATCGCTTTCAAAAATGCAGAGTGTCACCCTTTTTTCTTATAAATATTTCTTCTTATCTTCTTTCTGACTCATACATGCAACCACTACAAATCAGAATTTTCGAAATCTCTGATATCTCTGTTCCACCAGTTCTTCTGGTGTCATCTTATCATATTTCTCAATAAATCCAAGAATCATTTCTTTCATCTGCTCAGAAATCTCCAAAATATTATCAATACTAACCGGTTCAGGTTCTTCAATCACCTGTTCGATGACTCCTAACTCTTTCAAGTCCTCTGCCGTGATCTTCATAACCTTAGCCGCCTCAGAAGCTCTGTTCCATCTTTCCAAAGAATCGCCGCAAATCCTTCTGGTGAAAGAATAGAATATGTAGAGTTCTCCAAACTCCATACTTCATTTCCAACAGCCATAGCCAAGGCTCCACCACTTCCTCCTTCTCCGATCATGATAGAAAGATCGGTACTTTGATGTTTGACATCTCGAATAAGTTTCTTGCGATTGCCTCTCCGACTCCGCCTTCTTCTGCCTCTAATCCACAGAATGCTCCTGGTGTGTCTACAAAGAGAATGATCGGACGATGAAATTTCTCTGCCTGTTTCATCAGTCTTAGGGATTTTCTGTATCCTTCTGGTGATGGCATTCCAAAATTTCGTTTGATATTTTCTTTGGTTGAGCGTCCTTTTTGCTGTCCGATGACTGTCACTGGTCTTCCTCCAATAGAGGCTAATCCACCAACGATCGCTTTGTCATCTCCAAAATAACGGTCTCCGTGTAAGGACATATATCGTTCAAAAATCGTAGAAATATAATCAAGACTTGTTGGGCGTTCTGCGGATCTTGAGATCTGCACTCTCTCCCATGGTGTATAATTACTGCTCATATTCACAACTCCTTATGATCGTTACCAGCACTTTTCTTAATTTTTTGCGCTCTACGATCTTATCTACAAATCCATGTTCTAACAAAAATTCTGCTTTCTGAAATCCTTCTGGTAACTTCTGCCCGATCGTCTGTTCAATAACTCTCGGTCCCGCAAATCCGATCAATGCTCCTGGTTCTGCTAAGATAACATCTCCAAGCATTGCAAAACTTGCTGTAACACCTCCAGTTGTAGGATCTGTTAATACTGTGATATATAATAATCCTGCTTCATCATGGCGTTTCAATGCTGCGGATGTTTTTGCCATCTGCATCAGAGATACGATTCCTTCCTGCATTCTAGCTCCACCAGAGCATGTGAAAATGATGATCGGTAATCTCATCTGTGTTGCACGTTCAACTGCTCGTGTGATCTTCTCACCAACAACTTCTCCCATGCTTCCCATCATGAAATCTGCTCCCATGACTGCGATCACAACATCTTTTCCAAGAATCTTTCCTTTTCCTGTGATGACCGCTTCATCAAGATTCGTTACGGAGCGCTGGCGTTCCAATTTATTCTTATATCCTGGGAAGTTCAGTGGATCGCTTGTATCCATCTTTGCATCCCATTCTTCAAAAGTATCTTTATCTAATACCATGGCAATTCTTGTCTTTGGACGGATTCTAAAGTAATTGCCACAGACTGGACATACATAATCATTTTCAATCAAATCCTCATTGTATACAGGCTTTCCACAACAGTTACACTTCTGGAATAATCCTTCTGGTGCCTGAAATTCAAGGAGCGTGTCCTTTGCTTTTCGTACACGCTCTGCCTGTTTGATCTCCTGAGGTGATAATGTCCTTTTCTTAAACATATCTTTTAATGACATGATACTCACCTTAACTTTCTTTATTCAGTTTCATTTTCAGACTGATGTTTCTTCTGAAACGTTCAATAAATCCTGTATCAACATTGCCTTCGATAAAATCTTCATCATTGATGATCTCATACTGATAGTCAATATTTGTCTTCACGCCTTCTAATACAAGTTCTCCCAATGCATTACGGAGTTTGCGAAGTGCCAACTTACGATTTTTATCATATACGATCAGTTTTGCGATCATAGAATCATAGTATGGTGGAATCTGATATCCTGCGAATAATGCAGAATCAATTCTCACTCCTTTTCCTCCTGGAAAATGTACATTTGTTACAGTTCCTGGACTTGGACGGAAGTCATGTTCTGTGTCTTCCGCATTGATTCTCACTTCGATCGCATGTCCATGAACATGTACATCTTCCTGTGTATAAGTCAGATGTTTTCCTGCGGCGATACGGATCTGTTCACGGATCAGATCGATTCCTGTAACCCATTCAGTCACTGGATGCTCTACCTGAATTCTTGTGTTCATCTCAATAAAATAGAAATCTCCATGTTTGTCACGTAAGAATTCAATCGTTCCTGCACTGTAGTATTCTGCTGCTTTTGCTGCTTTGACTGCGATCTCACCCATCTTCTTTCGCTGTTCGTCACTGATCGCAGGGGATGGTGACTCTTCGATCAGTTTCTGATGTCTTCTCTGAATAGAACAGTCTCTTTCTCCAAGATGAATCGTATTTCCGTATTTATCAGCAAGAATCTGGAATTCGATATGGCGTGGATCTTCGATATATTTTTCAATATTACATCGTTCCATCGCCAAATGCATTCTCTGCCTCTAACTTCGCTGTCTCAAAAGTATGTACGAAGTCTTCAGAGTCATAGCAGACACGCATTCCCTTTCCACCACCTCCTGCGGAAGCTTTGATCATAACTGGGTATCCCATGTCTCTGCGATCTTCTGCCTGCTTCTGCCTCATAAACGGCATCTTTTGTACCAGGAACTACTGGAACTCCAGCATCCATCATTGTCTTTCTTGCTGCGGATTTGTTACCCATGCGGTCAATGATTTCTGCGGATGGTCCGATAAATGTGATATTGCATTTTTCACACATTCTTACAAATTTGCTATTCTCAGACAAAAATCCGAAGTCCCGGATGAATTGCATCCGCTCCGACTGCCATTGCAGCCCCAAGTACACGTTCCATGTCAAGATAACTGTCTTTGGCAGGTGCTGGTCCGATACAGATCGTCTGGTCTGCCAGCTGGGCATGGAGTGCATCTTTATCTGCTTCAGAACAGATGCTACGGACATGATATCCATCTCACGGCACGCACGGATGATACGCACTGCGATCTCTCCTCTGTTTGCAATTAAAATCTTCTTAAACATTTAAGAAACCCTCTCTTATCCAATCATAAATGTAATCTCTGCAGATGCCACTTTCTTACCATCTACAGTTGCTGTTCCCTGTGCAACACCGACTGGTCCTTTGACTTTGATCATCTCAACTTCTAATGTCAGCACATCTCCTGGAACAACCTTTCCTCTGAATTTTGCTTTGTTGACTCCACCTAAGAATGCAATCTTTCCTTTGTACTCATCTGCAGAAAGTGCACATACAGCTCCAGTCTGTGCTAATGCTTCAATGATCAGTACCCCAGGCATCACTGGTTCCTGTGGAAAATGTCCTGCAAAAAATGGTTCATTATATGTCACACATTTTTTACCAACGATACGTTTTCCTTCTTCCATCTCCTCAATACGGTCCACTAATAAAAATGGACTTCTGTGAGGGATCGTATTCATAATATCTTTAATATCCATTACCATAATAAATATTCTGCCTTTCTTACTGGATGACCATTAATGGCTGTCCATATTCAACCATCTCACCATTCTCAACTAATACAGCTGCAACTGTTCCTTCATATTCACTTTCTACTTCATTCATCAGTTTCATCGCTTCCACGATTCCGATGACCTGCCCTTTTTTGACTTTGTCACCGACAGATACAAATGGCTCAGCTCCTTCTGATGGTGCTACATAAAATGTACCAACAAGTGGGGCTTTGATCTCATCTCCATAGAGAAGCTCTTCTGGCTGTTCTTCATTCTGTTCTGGCATGATCGCGGCACTCTGTACTGGTACTCCTGCAACAGATGCATCAACTGTTGCGATCTTTGCCTTTTTCTTAGCGATTCTGATTGAAAATTCTTCGTTATTATATTCAAATTCATCGACATTTGCAGAAGATACTGCAGCGATCAATTCTTTTCATTTCTTTAACTTCCATGTCAGTCTCCTTCTAAATTAATCCTCAAATTTCTTCACAAGAAGTGTTGCGTTATGTCCTCCAAATCCAAGAGAATTGCTCATAACGTAATTTACCTTGCGATCTGTTACTGGTTCTAATGTATAATCAAGATCACATTCTTCATCTGGAACCTTTAATCCTACGGTTGGGTGAATATAATCTTCTTCAATTGATTTAACACATGTGATAAATTCAATCGCACCAGCTGCTCCAAGTCCATGACCGATCATAGATTTTGTAGAGCTGATCTTCACATCATATGCATGTTCTCCTAATGCTTTCTTGATTGCTTTTGTCTCAAATAAGTCATTTGCATGAGTACTTGTTCCATGTGCATTGATATAATCAACTTTATCTGGTGTGATTCCTGCTTCATCCATTGCAAATACCATAGCTCTTGCTGCACCTTCTCCATCTTCACATGGGGATGTGATATGGAATGCATCACTTGTTGCACCATATCCGACAACTTCTGCTAAAATATCTGCTCCTCTTGCCTGTGCATGTTCAAGGCTTTCTAAAACAACGATTCCTGATCCTTCTCCAATGACAAATCCATCTCTCTCTTTGTCAAATGGAATGGATGCTCTCTTCGGATCATCAGATCCACTTAAAGCTGTTAACGCTGCAAATCCACCAACTGCAACTTCTGATACTGCAGCTTCTGTTCCACCGGCTACCATTACATCAGCTTCTCCAACCTGAATGGATCTATATGCTTCACCAATAGACTGTGTTCCTGTCGCACATGCTGTAACAACGTTGATACTCTTTCCGCGAAGGCCAAATGCAATAGAAACATTTCCTGCAGCCATGTTAGAGATCATCATTGGAACTGCTAATGGTTTCACCCTGTTCGGACCCTTTTTATCTAATGTTCTTGTTGTTGTTTCGATCATCTGAAGGCTTCCAACTCCACATCCAACAGATACACCAATTCTTGTTGTATCTTCTTTCTCAAGATCAAGTCCCGCATCTTCAATTGCTTCTTTTGTTGCAGCTACAGCATACTGTGAAAATAATTCCATACGTCTTGCTGCTTTTGGTGACATATATCTTTGGCGTTGAAACCTTTGACTTCTGCAGCCAGATGAGCTTTGTATTCTGTTGCATCAAAATATGTAATCGGTGCAAATCCGATCTTCTGCTCTTTGATTCCATTCCAAAATTCTTCCACGCTGTTTCCGATCGGTGTGATCGCACCCATACCAGTTACAACGACACGTTTCATGCTCTTCATATAAAATCTCCTTTACATTCCCATTCCACCGTCAACACTGATCGTCTGACCTGTAATATATGCTGCCTTGTCAGATGCTAAGAAAGCAACTGTCTCTGCAATATCTTTTGTCTGTCCCATTCTCTTTAATGGAATGCTTCCTAATAAATTCTCTTTCACATCTTCTGACAGTACATCCGTCATCTCTGTCTCAATAAATCCTGGAGCGATCGCATTGACCGTGATTCCTCTGGAACCTAATTCTCTTGCCAGAGATTTTGTCATACCAATGATTCCTGCTTTTGATGCACAGTAATTGACCTGTCCTGCATTACCCATAACTCCAGATACAGAAGACATATTAATGATATGTCCGGATCTCTGTTTTAACATGATTCTTGAAACATGTTTCATGCAGTTAAATGCACCTTTTAAGTTTACTTCAATGACTTTATCAAATTCTTCTTCACTCATCTTCATGATCAGGTTATCTTTTGTGATTCCGGCGTTATTCACCAGAATATCAATAGACCCAAATTCTTTCTTTACAGAAGTGATCATCTCTTTCGCCACATCAAAATCGGATACATCTCCCTGATATGCTTTTGCTGTTCCCCCAGCTGCTATGATCTCTTCTACAACTGCCTCCGCTTTATCTTTGGAACCACAGTAATTTACGATCACAGTTGCTCCATATCCTGCAAGAGTCAGTGCCGTTTCTCTTCCGATCCCGCGGCTTGCACCTGTTACGATTGCAACTTTTCCACTTAACATGATTACATGATCTCCTTTAATTTCTCTAAATCTTCTACTTTCGCAATATTGATCGCTTTGACATTACGATCGATCTTGCGCATAAATCCACATAATGTTCTTCCTGGTCCGATCTCTACAAATGTATCTGCACCATCAGCGATCATCTTCTCAATAGATTGTTCCCAGCATACAGAAGAATAAACCTGTCTTCCAAGCAATTCCTTAACTTCATCTTTACTTGTGATAAATTCTGCTGTTGTATTGGATACGTATGGAACTGTTGGATCATCCACTTCAACATCTGCTAATACATCAAGCAATTTCTCTCCAGCTGGTTTTAACATTGGAGAATGAAATGGTCCACTGACCTTCAGTGGCAGAACTCTCTTAGCTCCTGCTTCTTTCAACGCTTCTCCAGCTTCTGCAACCGCTTTTGATTCTCCTGAAATAACGATCTGTCCAGGACAGTTATAGTTTGCGATCGTAACGATTCCTTCAACGTCTGGTAAAACTGCTTCGATCGCTTCTTTCTTCATTCCAAGAACCGCTGACATCGCACCCTCTCCTGCTGGAACAGTATCCTGCATAAGAATTCCTCTCTGCCTTACGACTTTCACTGCATCTTCAAAGCTCATCACATCAGATGCTACAAGTGCACAGTATTCTCCAAGACTTAATCCCGCTGTCAGATCAGGCTTTAATCCCATTTCTTCGATCTTCTTTAAGATTGCAACACTTGCAGTTACCATCGCTGCCTGTGTATACTCTGTAATATTGATATCTTCATTCTCTTCAAAACAAAGTTTCTTTACATCAATATCCAGAACTTCATTCGCCTTGTCGAAAATCTCCTTGCTGCATGCAAAAGAATCATAAAAATCCTTTCCCATTCCAACATATTGCGCTCCCTGTCCCGGAAACATAAATACGATCTTACCCATTATCTTTACCTCGTTGATCTATAAAATAATCTATAATTAGTTTGATGTTCAAAATATTTTCTTCAAAAAATTGACTTATAACAGGAATGTTATAAGCCAATCTTACAATTTCTTTAGTCTTCTACACCTTTGTCTTTTAAGTAGTTGATAACATCACCAACTGTGTTTAATTCTGCAAGATCATCAGATGGAATCTCAACATCATATTCTTCTTCTAATGCCATAACTAATTCAAATAAATCTAATGAATCAGCATCCAGATCTTCTTTAAAGATGCTTCTAAAGTAACTTCATCTTTCGCTTACACCTAACTAGATCTGCATGATCTCTTTTCATCTTCTCTAACATAATGATTCTCCTTCACACTCTAATTAGTTTGATTCTCAAAGTATACATTCTTCAACTGTCTTCTGTCAAGTTTTCTTGTAAATTTACTTTTATATTATACGAAACTATACGTGATTATGCAAGCCTATCCTTGCCATTCTATGCATCTTTTATGAAACATTTTCATATTATTCTGTATACTATATACTCCATAAAACACTTCACAAAATTACCACATTTTTAACACAAACTGTTCAGACTTTTATCACAGTTTGATTTGTTTTTCTTCATATAATGATGAGAGTTATCGCAAAAAGGAGGACAATATTTTGATAGAAGTAAAACATCTTACCAAAAAATATGGCACACATCTCGCCGTAGATGATCTGTCATTTACCAATTGAAAAAGGGCGAATCTATGGATTTTTGGGTCCAAATGGAGCCGGTAAATCTACAACTATGAATATTATGACTGGATATATCGGTGCGTCGAGTGGAGAGGTTATCATCAATGGTCACAATATTCTGGAAGAACCTGAGAAAGCAAAAAAATGTATCGGATATCTTCCAGAGATCCCACCTTTATATCTTGATATGACAGTATCTGAATATCTGTATTTTGCTGCTGAATTAAAAAAAAATTCCGAAAGCTGACCGCAATGCACAGGTTATAAAAGTTATGGAACTGATCAAACTTTTTTGATATGAAAGACCGATTGATCAAAAACCTTTCCAAAGGTTATCGCCAGAGAACAGGTCTTGCCGCTGCAATTCTTGATTTCCCGGATATTATCATCTTGGATGAACCGACCGTTGGTCTCGATCCAAAGCAGATTATCGAAATCCGTGAACTGATCCGTACACTTGCTAAGGACCATACGGTGATCTTAAGTTCTCATATTCTTGCTGAAGTCCAAGAAATCTGTGACGATATCCTGATCATTTCCAAAGGAAAATTGATCGCTGAGGGAAGCCTGATGAATTAGAAGAATTAACACACGGAAAAGAAACCATTGAGCTTACGATCCTGGCGGATGAAACTTCCGTAAAACAGGTTCTTTCTGATTTTTCTGATATTGATGATGTCAACTGGCTTGATGTAAGTAAAGATAGCTGCCATATCCAGATCAATACAAACAAAGATTCACAGGAAATCTGTGCTGATCTTTCTCTTAAATTTGCACAGAAAAAAATGCCTGTGACACAGATGTTTGTAAACAAGGCTACTCTTGAAGATATTTTTCTGGAATTAACCGGAGATGTAATGGAGGTGACAAATAATGCTTGCTATCTATAAAAGGGAAGTCCGTTCCTATTTTAACTCTATGATCGGATGCGTATTTGCAGCATTCTTAACGATCATTGGAGGTATATATTTTATGGTTTATAACCTTTATAGTGGTTATCCATTTTTTTGCCTATCTCTGGCAGGCGTTATTTTCATGTTATTGATTTCTGTGCCTGTTTTATCTATGAAATCTTTTGCAGAAGACCGAAAGAATAAAACTGACCAGTTATTATTAACTTCTCCTGTTTCACTTGTTGAGATCGTATTAGGAAAATATCTTGCAATGGTGACTGTATTTGCAATTCCATGTGTGATCTACTGTATTTTCCCACTGATCATCAAACTTCAAGGAACTGCCCATTTTCTTGTTGATTATTCATCCATTCTGGCCTTTTTCCTGCTTGGATGTGTATTTATTGCAATCGGAATGTTTTTATCATCTTTGACAGAAAGTCCTGTGATCGCAGCGATCACTACTTGTGCAGCATTGTTTTTCTTTTATCTGTTGGACAATCTGCTGCAGTATTTTCCTTCCAGTGCGATCAGTAACCTGGTCATCTGGATCATTATATTTGCTTCTGATCGGTCTTCTGATCTACCATATCACAAAAATCAGATGATCGCTGGCATTGTCACTAGCATTGGATGTATCGCTGGTATCGTTGTTTATTTTGTGAAGAAAACATTGCTTTGAAAAAGTTTGGGGATATTGAATATTTTGGCGATGTCAGAGCTGTAGATGTTACTATAAGACGATTGAGAGAAAAAATTGAAGATGACCCAAGTAAGCCAAAGTATATTGTAACAAAAAGAGGTGTAGGTACTACTTTAATTGCTTAAAGTTTTACCATATTTTACAGGTGATAGTATGAAAAGTATTCGTTGGAAACTGGTTTTTATGTATTTGTCATTAGTATTTATGGTGCTTATTTTGACAGGTACTTACATTGTAATCAGTACAGAGAATAGAGAAAAAAATAAGGCAAAAGAGGAATTAAGACAATGTGCCGTATATATTAATGAACAGGTTGTTGAACAGTATGACAGCAGATACTTTCAGAATAGTCTTGTAAATCTGTCTATAGTCAGTTCATCTCTCAAAAATGTTACAGGGCATATTTGGATAATAAGGGGGATACTATAGCCTCATCAACTGCCAGAGATGAAAATTCTTTCCAAAAATATAATGACTCAGCTATTATAACAGCCCTTAATGGAGAAGAAAGTTTTCAGGATAAGGGGCGAGCTGTAGATGCCAATGAGCAGGTAACAAGGGTTATGTCCTATGCTTATCCCGTTACAGATGACGGTGGACAGGTTAAGTATGTTATTTATGTTCAGATGGATGCAGAAAGTTTTTACACAAGTATTAATCAGACTATAAGAACAATTTTAATTAGTGTAGTTATAGCTATAGTGTTTACAATTATTTTGGGCTTCCTATTTGCAAACATAATTACAAAGCCTATTTCTGTTCTTACTAAAAAAGCTAATATGATGGCAAAAGGTCATTTGGAACAGAAAGTAAG
>ENA-OQMZ01000660-OQMZ01000660.1-human-gut-metagenome-genome-assembly--contig:-NODE-660-length-14192-cov-5.041308_pt1 | contig 14192 bp, 14 predicted proteins | sample MGYA00242621_ERZ504862 | MGnify/ENA primary metagenome ERZ504862 (study PRJEB26092, sample SAMD00036393) | human gut metagenome | host: Homo sapiens | study: EMG produced TPA metagenomics assembly of... | reverse complement strand
TGATATCCTCGGTTATCTCGATCTCTCGCCGTTGGCGAAAATACAAAAATTCTGCGAATGCAGGAAAACGCGAGATATGGTAGCTGCATTGCAGTGGGTACATGACAATATCGCGGCATTCGGCGGAGACCCGGAGAATGTTACGATTTTCGGTCAGTCCGGCGGCGGTATGAAGGTGGCAACGCTGATGAATACGCCGGCAGCAGACGGCCTGTTCCAGAAGGGTATCATCGAGAGCGGTGTTTATGAGGCAAAGGTTTATCAGAAAGAGGACGGAGACGGCACCGCGATTGTGAAGGCTCTGTTAAAAGAACTGAATCTGGACGAGTCCGAGGTGGAGAAGCTTGAGACGATCCCGTATTATGAGCTGTCAAATGCGTACAATAAAGTTGAGGCAGAGGTTGCTGCGAAAGGCTGCTATATCGGACAGGGACCGATGGAGAACGGCTGGTTCCGCGGAAATCCGATCAAGTGCGGATTTACGGATCACGCTAAAACGATTCCTGTGCTGGCAGGAACCAACATCGGTGAGTTTGATTTTGGACCGGTTGTGCCGGGAAAACATGAGATGAACCGTGAGGAACAGATTGCGTTCCTGACGAGAAAATATGGCGATGCAACGCCGGAGCTGATTTCTCTTTTTGAAAAAGCATATCCGGACAAAACAATTGTGGATCTGTGGTCTGTGGATACGTTCTTCCGTCCGGACACGATCGAATTCATTCGTCAGAAATCGGAGTTTACAGAAGCGCCGACCTATTCCTACCAGTTTACCTATGAATTCCCGATCGATGGCGGAAAAGCCGCATGGCATTGTGCCGAGATTCCGTTCGTATTCCATAACATCGACCGCATCGCCGTATGCAATGTCCCGGGCGAAACAGACCGTCTGCAGGAGCGTATGGCCACCGTCTGGATCAACTTTGCCCGCTACGGAAGCCCGGAAACCCCATCCCTCCCGAACTGGCCGGCATGCACCCCAGGGGATGAAGCAACCATGATTTTCGACAGAACCTGTGAAATCCGCCGCAACTTCGATCACGAGCTGGTGAAAAAATTGGTGGAAACCGAGTATAACCCGGTGATGCCGGTTGTGGAAGACGAGGAAGAGGACGCGTTCTTTATTCATTAATTAATTGACTCATAGCAATCCCAGAAAAAACAGCCAGAATGTTTTGCCTCAGTTAAAAACATTCTGGCATTTTTCAACTTATGCTAAATTGAACTTAAGGCAAGAATATCGTATGATAGAGGTAGAAAGAGAAAGGCGCAGGTGAATATGGGAGTTTATCTGAATCCGGGAAATGAAAAATTTGCAAAAGCGGTTCAGTCCGAAATTTATGTGGATAAAACAGGGCTGATCGAGTATACCAATCAGGTGATTAATACTGTGCAGAGATATGTCTGTGTCAGCCGTCCGCGGCGCTTTGGAAAATCTATGACGGCGGATATGCTGACGGCTTATTATGGGAAGGAATGCGATTCCAGAGAACTTTTTTCTGGATTGAAAATTTCTCAAAATGCTGTATTTGCACAGCACTTAAATCAATATCCTACGATTTTTTTGAATATGCAGGAATTTCTGAGCCGGAGCAAGGAAATTGGCCAGGTGATTGACCGTGTTCGAAGAATGCTGTTGCGGGAACTGAAAAACAGTTATCCGGACGTGGACTACTTTGACGATACGGATCTGGTAGAATCGCTGCAGGATATTTATGCGGCAACAAAACAGTCGTTTGTCATTATCATTGATGAATGGGACTGTGTTTTCCGGGAATATCAGCAGGATAAAAAAGCACAGGAAGAGTATCTTGATTTCCTGCGGGATTTTCTGAAAGATAAGGTTTACGTAGCACTTGCCTATCTGACGGGTATTCTGCCGATCAAAAAATATGGAACCCATTCTGCACTGAATATGTTTGATGAATTTACAATGCTTGATCCAGGGCCGCTCGCAGAATATGTAGGATTTACGGAGCAGGAAGTAGAAGAACTCTGCGGCCGGTATCAGATGGATCTGGCAGAAATTAAAAACTGGTATGACGGCTATTCGTTCCCGGGAGAAGTTCGGTTTACAGCCCGCGTTCGGTTGTCAATGCCATGCGATTCCGGAAAATCGGCAATTACTGGAATCAGACAGAAACATTTGAAGCACTACAGTGGTATATTGATCTGAATTTTGACGGCCTGCGGGATGACGTACTGCAGATGATGGCAGGGAAAAAGATTCCGGTGAACACGGGCAGTTTTACGAATGATATGACAACTTTCCGGACAGAGGATGATGTGCTGACACTGCTGATTCATCTTGGATATCTTGGTTATGAGGAACAGAATAAATATGTTTTTATTCCGAATGCGAGGTACAGTCAGAATATGCCAGTGCGGTAACCGTTTCCCAATGGGAGATATTTCAAAGGCACTGAAAAATTCCGCAGATCTTCTGCAGGCTGTGTGGGAAAAACAGGAAACACAGGTAGCAGAGGGAATTCGGCTGGCACATTTTGAAACGTCACAGCTTCAGTACAATGATGAAAATGCGTTGAGCTATACGATTTCACTGGCGCTGTATGCAGCACGGAATTTTTACACGGTTTACCGTGAACTGCCTGGGGGAAAAGGGTTTGCGGATCTTGTTTTCGTACCAAGAAAAAGATACCAGGACAAACCGGCGCTGGTTGTAGAACTGAAATGGGACAAAACAGCAGAGGGTGCGCTTGCGCAGATTAAGGACAAAGAATATTGCAGAAGTCTGGAAGAATATCAGGGAAACTTGCTTCTGGTAGGAATTAATTATAATAAAAAGACAAAAGAACATGTTTGCAGAATTGAGGAATATCAGAAGTAAAAGGGAGAGGAGGTATTATGAATATTGAAAATCGTAATATTCGTTTTACTTCAACGGTAATTTGCAGGATCTTTTTGGGGATTTACTTGAAGATTTGCTGGTGGGAGAGAATCAGATTCTTGAGGGAAAGACGACAAGGTGGAAGATGAGCAGAAAAACAGTCAGATCCTGTCTTTCCCGGACACGGATACATCGGAAGAGCGCGTTATTTTTCTGGGACTGGGAAATCTGGCTCACAAACAGATCGTAAAGGGTATTTTATTTCTGGCAGTAGAAATTGCGTATCTCCTGTTTATGATCGAAGGCGGTATCAACAATCTCTATCATCTCATCACCCTGGGCGGCCGTGCGCAGGAAGAGGTGTGGAACGAGGCCAAGGTATTTATGAATATACCGGCGGCGATATGACAATTCTGTTCCTGCTCTACGGAGTAGCAACGATTTTTATTACGGTTCTCTTCTTTATGATCTGGCGTGTCAATATGAAGAGCGCTTATGAGGTAGAGTGTCGTGCAAAGGAAGGGAAACATATCAACACCATCAAAGAGGATCTGGAAGCACTCGTTGACAAAAGACTGCACTGGACCCTGCTGACACTTCCGATTCTCGGTATTGTGATTTTCACAATCCTTCCACTGGTCTTTATGATCTGTATGGCTTTCACCAGCTACAGTAAAGTCGGCGACCATCTGACGATTTTTCATTGGGTTGGACTGAAAAATTTCAGTACGGTTCTTGGCATGGGCAACTCGATCGGCAAGACATTCTGGTCTGTTCTTGGATGGACACTGATCTGGGCTGTGCTCGCTACCTTCCTGAACTATATTTTTGGTATGATTCTTGCGATTGTCATCAACCGTAAAACAACCCGCATCAAGGGATTCTGGAGATTCTGTTTTATGCTCTCCGCTGCAATTCCGCAGTTCGTTTCTCTTCTTCTGATGCGTACGATGTTAAAGGACAACGGCCTGATCAACAACCTCTTGGTTCAGGCCGGTCTGATCAGCAGTCCGCTTCCGTTCCTGACAAATGCGACCTGGGCGAGAGCAACGGTTGTTATCATCAACCTCTGGGTTGGTATTCCGTTTACCATGATGCAGGTTACCGGTATCTTACAGAACATTCCGGGTGAGCTTTACGAGGCAGCCCGTGTGGACGGCGCAGGCCCTGTGACAATTTTCTTTAAAATTACGCTGCCGTATATGCTGTTTGTCACGACTCCGTATCTGATTACAACGTTTACGGGTAATATCAACAACTTCAACGTTATCTATCTGCTGACTGCAGGAGCACCGGTTCCGGTCGGAGCAACCGCCGGAAAGACGGACCTTCTGGTTACCTGGCTGTACAAGCTGACGGTTGACTTACAGTACTTTAACGTTGGTGCGGTTGTCGGTATTCTTACCTTTGTCATTCTGGCGGTAGTTTCACTGATCACGTACCGGAATACTGGTTCTTACAAGAACGAGGAGGGATTCCAATAATGAATAACAAAGAGAAAAAAACACACTCCATGAAAGCGCGCGGAATGATTTCCGATGTGGTTGTACATGTGGTTCTGGCACTGCTTGCGATTGTATGGGTGATTCCGGTTCTGTGGATTGCACTCTTAAGCTTCAGCACACAGAAGATCTTATGTTACCAGCTTTTTCCCAAAGGATATACGCTTCATAATTATGTGCGTCTGTTTACAGATACGCAGGTTTTGGACTTTCCGCAGATGTTTAAGAATACGTTTATCATTGCTGTGTTCAGCTGTCTGATCTCTACGGTATTCGTGCTTTCGGTTTCTTACTGTATGTCGAGAATGCGTTTTAAAATCCGTAAGACTTACATGAACATCGCGATGATCTTAGGTCTGTTCCCGGCATTTATGTCGATGGTTGCTGTCTACTATATCTTAAAGGCAGTTGGTCTTTCGGAGGGATCAATGATCCGCGTGGCATTGATTCTGGTGTACTCGGGCGGTTCCGGAGCGGGATTCCTGCTTGCAAAGGGATTTTTCGATACGGTTCCGAAGGCACTGGATGAGGCGGCTTATCTGGATGGAGCGACGAGATTCCAGGTGTTTACGAAGGTGACAATTCCGCTGAGTAAGCCGATTATTGTGTACACGGTTTTAAGTGCATTCTTAGGACCATGGCTGGATTTTATTTTCGCGAAGGTTATCTGCCGCGCGAATGCGAAATATTATACGGTGGCACTGGGACTTTGGAAGATGCTGGAGAAGGAGTATATCGACAGCTGGTATACTTGTTTTGCGGCGGGCGCGGTTTGCATTTCGGTGCCGATTGCGATTTTGTTTGTTGTAATGCAGAGATATTATACAGATGGGCTTTCAGGAGCCGTCAAAGGATGATTTGTGGAGCAGCCGATGAGGGGTCGGCTGCTCTATTTGTGTGTGAGGGACGGATCTGACTCCGGCGCCGTGGCACCTGCCGCACAGACGGGCGCGGTGGCATCGGCGGGCGGATGATGACGTGTGGGAGGCGGTGGATTGAGGAACCGAGGCTATTCGACAGGAAATCTGATGATTTCCCGTCTCAGAGCCTCTTGACTTCCGGCCTGGATGGCCGTCCGTCATCCTCAATCCACCGCCTCCCACGCGTGCATCATCCGCATGCTGCCGATGCCAATGCGCCCGTCTGCGCGGCAGGTGCCACGACGCCGGAGCCAGATCCTGGGGTTGGAGGACGGGAGGATGGGCTGGATTCGCCCGGAGGGCGAATCGGCGTGAGTTTGTTGACTAGTGCAAAGTTTGGAGATAGAATGAAAAAAAATATTTTCGGAGTTTTTTGTGATTGATTTATGAGAACAGAAAAGTTCCGGGAACACATTGTACGAATTATGGAGGTTTTGGGGCATGGATAGGATTCGACTGAATGCTTCGGAGTGGATGGATTTCCGGAGTGGAGAAAAGAAGTGTTTTTTGCTGACAAACGGACTGGGAGGTTATTGTTCGCTGACGGTGATGGGGAATGCGGCGAGGAATGATCAGGCGCTGTTAATGGGAGCATTGAAGGCGCCTACGGTGCGGGAGCATCTGATTTCGAATGTCTGGGAGACGTTGGAGGTGGATGGTGAGGAGACGGAGCTGTTTTCACAGGAGTTTGTGAATCGGACGCAGAATGTGGAGGGGTTTCGGTTTCTGGAAGGGTTTGAGATGGGGAGTCTGCCGGTATGGTTTTACCGGGTGAAGGGGATTGAAATTGAGAAGACGATTGGGATGGTTCAGGGGGAGAATACGGTTCTTGTCCGGTATCGGGTGAGAAGTGGGGAAGAAGGGGAGTTTTTCGGTTCGGCCGGTGATGCGGTTTGCGGCGAAGGGAGAGCAGCTGCAGGAGGGGCAGAATTTTGCGGTGGACCGGAAGTGCATTGCGAGTAATGGTGTGATTCTTTCTTATGGAACGAATGGGGAGCTTCAGATGGAGAAGGAGAGGATCTGGAGGGATTTGTTTTTTGAGCAGGATGCACGGGATGGAAGAGATGGTATCGGAAGTGCTGTTGTGAATCATCGGATTCGGTTTGAGATGATGGGAGACGGCAGGGAGCAGGTCTTTTTTGTTGTGTATAGTCTCGCGGATGATGTGGATAAGTGGGATGAGGAAAGGATTGCGCTGTGGATAGAAGAGGAAGAGAAGCGGCAGGAGGTGATTGCGGAAAAGTCCGGGATTTCTGATCCGGTGGGAAAGCGGCTGGCGGTGAGTGCGAGTCAGTATATTACGGAACGCGCATCGACAGGCGGAAAGAGTATTATGGCTGGTTTTCCTTATTTTGCGGACTGGGGGCGGGATACGATGATTTCGCTTCCGGGATGCACGCTGGCAATTGGGGAGTATGAGGAGTGTAAGAGCATTCTTCGGACTTTTATGGCATATACAAAAGAAGGACTGATGCCGAACCTGTTTCCGGAGGGGGATGCGCTTCCGATGTATAATACGGTGGATGCGGCACTTTTGTTTCTGGATGTGGTGTATGAGTATTACCTTGAGACAGGAGATCTGGAGTTTGTGCGCGAGGCGTTTCCTGTGATGGAGGATATTGTGTTCTGGTATCAGAAGGGAACGGATTTCCATATTAAAATGGACAGTGACGGGCTGATTATGGCCGGGGGCGGTCTGGAGCAGGTGACGTGGATGGATGTGCGGATTGACAAGGAGCTGCCGACACCGCGTCACGGGAAGCCGGTGGAGATTAATGCGTACTGGTATAATGGTCTGAGGATTCTGGAAGAGCTGGCGCCATTTGTCGGAAAGGATGGATCGGCGTATGGGAAGCTTGCGGAGCAGGTGAAGAAGAGTTTCCTCGAAAAGTTCTGGATGGAAGAGGAAGGATATCTGAAGGATGTGCTGAACGGCACGTATGAAGAGAAGCAGTTTCGATGCAATCAGGTCTTTGTGCTGGCGCTTCCGTTTCAGATGGTGAGTCAGAAGCAGGGGCAGCGGATCTTACAGGAGGTCAAAGAAAAGCTGTATACGACAGCAGGACTGCGGTCATTGGAGATGGAGGATCCGGCGTTTCATCCATGGATCGGCGGAAGCAGCCGGAGCGTGACAGGGCATATCATCAGGGGACAGTCTGGGGATTTCCGCTTGGGGCGTATTTCCGTGCGGTGCTGAACTATTTCCCGAAGGAGGGAAAACAGGAAGTGCGCCGCGGACTGGACCGTCTTGCGAGCTGGATGCAGGAAGGATGTCTGTTTCATCTGGCGGAGATTTATGATGGTGCGGCGCCGGTGATGTCGAAGGGCTGCTATGCGCAGGCGTGGAGTGTCGGAGAGATTCTGCGGGTTTACAAAGAAATGGAGGGAAAGAAGATGAATGCGGTGGTGAAAAGAACGCCGGCGGAGTGGAAAAGCTTTTTTGAATCGGAAGAATTTGTGGAAAACTTTACGTATGAAGGGGATGACCTCGGTGTCTCGGTGAAGAAGAGCAGGGAATGTGATGGAAACTGGCAGATGCCGAAAAAGGATGAACAGTTTGTGACAGAGTGGAAGCTCTGGGCGCCGACAGCAATGGAGGTTTCGCTGGAGCTGTTTTCACGTGGCAGCAGCCGGGAGCACGGGGACCGAAAAATAGCCTCGATTGCGATGACGCGCGGTGAAAAGGGTGTCTGGAGTTGTGCATTGCAGGGAGCGCGGTATGGAACGTATTATACGTATCACATTCTGCACTCAGATGGCGTTTTTGATACGGTCGATCCGTACGGCGTGGCTTCCGGTGTTGATTCGGAGCGGAGTATGGTAGTAAATCTTGCAGAGACGGACCGGTGGGCTGGGAGCAGGATAAAAGACCGGAAATCCGGCCGGAGGACCGCTGTGTGTATGAGCTTCATGTGAAGGATTTTTCAAGCGATCCGAATTCCGGTGTTTCGGATAAGCACCGTGGAAAGTTTCTGGCATTTACGGAAGAAGGCACGACGCTGAACGGCGACGGGATTCATGCGACGGGGTTCGATTACCTGAAATCGCTTGGCATTTCTCATGTGCATCTGCTTCCTGTTTTCGATTTTGGCAGTGTGCCGGAAGATGATGCGGAAGCGTTTAACTGGGGATATGACCCGGTGCAGTACAATGTGCCGGAGGGATCCTATGCAACCGATCCGTTCCACGGGGAGGTACGTATCCGGGAAATGAAGGAAATGGTTCAGGCGCTGCATAAGGCCGGCATCGGCGTGATTATGGATGTGGTATACAATCATACGTATAATCTCGATTCGCCGCTTCAGAAAACAGTTCCTTATTATTATTACCGTGAATGGGAGGATGGCACGATTTCCAATGGCTCCGACTGTGGAAACGAGACGGCAAGTGAGCGGGAGATGTTCCGCCGCTTTATGGTTCACTCGGTTTGTTACTGGGCGAAGGAATATCATATCGACGGTTTCCGCTTCGATCTGATGGCACTGCATGACACGGAGACCATGAATGCGATCCGCACAGCTCTGAACCGGATGCCGCGCGGCGAGGAGATTCTGGTTTACGGTGAACCGTGGAAAGCAGCGGCAAGCGCAATGCAGGAGGGATATTTTCCGTCGGATAAACAGAATATCGGAAGGCTGATGGATGGCATTTCCATGTTCTGCGACGATACGAGAGATTCGATCAAGGGAAGCGTTTTTATTGCCGCAGAGGGAGGCTATGTCAATGGAAAAGAGCGTCTTTCCGCAGGAATACTTTCTGCGACAGATGGCTGGATGGACGGAAAAGGAGCCTACGAGCCGCGCAATGCGAGCCAGCTGATTCCGTATGTGTCGGCACATGATAATTATACACTGTGGGATAAATTAAAACTGTCCGATCCGAAGCGGAAGGAGGATGCGGAGCCGGATTTTGACAAGATGGATGAGCGGACGCTTTCGATGAACCGTCTGGCGGCGGGCATTGTGATGACCTGCAAGGGAATGCCGTTTTTCCAGGCGGGTGAGGAATTTGCGCGCACGAAGCATGGCGAAGGAAACAGCTTCAAATCGTCATGGCAGCTCAACAAAATTGACTGGACACGCGCCTTAGAGCAGGAAGAGCTGGTGAACTATTACCGCGGACTTCTGAAACTGCGCCGAAAATTTCAGGCATACGGAACGTGCGAGCCGGACTGTAAAAAGACATTTTTCCGTGAGAACCAGATCGCAGGTTACGAACTGGAATACCCGGATGGCTGCGCAGTCTGCGTCTTCTACAATCCATGGGAAAAAGAAGCTTTGCAGAAACTTCCGGAAGGAAACTGGAAACTGCTCTGCGATGGAAAACGCTGCGCAGAGGATGAAGCAGAGATGAAAGAAAGCATGATGCTTCCGGCAAAATCGATGGTTCTGCTGGCGCGGGAGTAAAATTGTAAATTTTGTCCCTTTTTGTCGGAATGCTGTCTGTGGAAACGGGCATCGATCATTCTGCCAGGCGGCGAGCGGGAATCAATTGTTTTTCGTTTAACAGAAAAATGCACTGTGGAATTGTCCGACGACGTTCCACAGTGCATTTTTATGTTTATGTGAGCAATGAGTCAGGATCTGTGCTTACACGAGATCCTGGCGATATCTAAGAGTTCGGATCATTATTCGTCCACAACTTCCAGTACATCCATCGGGCAGGCTTTCGCGCAGATACCGCAGGCGATACATTTGGAAGCCGGATTTCCCTCGGTTTTTACGATCAGGCCAAATGGACAGGCCTTCGCACAGGCTCCGCATCCCGTACATTTTTTCTTGTTGATCATGTAAACGCCCTTCGGGTTCTGGGTAATGGCGCTTCCGGACAGGCCTCGGCACATTTACCGCACTGCGGACAGGCAATCGGGCGGACAGCCTTTTTCTCTACGATCTGCAGACATGCCTTGTCCGGATCAAATACCTTATAAAATGCTTCAGAACATGCTCCCACACAGGCAAGACAAGCCATACAGGTGCTGCCTTTTTTTACTTTCAGTTTTTTCATTTGTTTTATCCTCCGCTTAAAGATGTTGTTTCTCCTATTTTACCATTTTTGAAATTTTTTCTCAATGATATTTCCGGAATTTACCATCTTTTTCCTGCTTGCGGTTTTGCTTCCGTTTCGCATGGCTTTGCACAGATACAAAAAATCTTAAGAAAGCAGACGGAAAAAAAGCAGTTTTTCTTCGGAAAATATACAAAAAGAAAAATCGGAAATTTGTTATGATGAAAAGGAAGAATGTACTCTCAATCATCTCACAAAATCAGGCACAGAAAGATTTTGGGAGTACACCATAAGATCGGGAGGGGGATTTTTCATGATCCGTGAAAACAATACACTGGAATGGCAAGAGACAGCAGAACAAAAAAGAATGACACAAAGAAGGATAATACAAAGAAGAGAAAGAGCACGGAGACGAAAAAGAAAGGTATGGCGGATCCGCGGGCTGCTATTGCTGTTCGGCTGTCTTCTGCTTTTGGGCGGTGTGCGGCGCTTCCGGCAGAATCCGATCCAACGGTATGCAAAAGCAAACGGCATTTCAATGGATCAGTACCCGGAGGAGCTGTTGTCGCTTTACGAGAGAAACAATGAGACGGAGACGTTCGTCGAAGAATATCCGTTGAAAAAAGAGGAGGAGCCGGAGATTGACCTGAGCGACCTGTCATCCGCATCGGAGGTTCCGCTTCTCTTGCAGTGGGATCAGAGATGGGGCTATCACCGATATGCCGGTGAAGTGATGGGATTAAGCGGCTGCGGACCGACAGCACTTTCCATGGTTGCCATTTTCATGACTGGCGATATCACAAAAAATCCGCGCTGGGTCGCCGATTTTGCCTCACAGAACGGCTATGCCGTAGACGGCAGCGGAACCGCCTGGTCTCTGATGCTGGAAGGAGCCCGGCAGATCGGCCTTTCCAGCAAAGAAATCCCTGTGGAACGGGAACGGGTGGAAAACAACCTGCAGGCCGGAAACCCATCATTGCCCTGATGGGACCCGGGGAGTTTACCAGCAACGGTCATTTTATCGTTCTTACCGGATTGCAGAATGGCAGACTGAAAATCAACGACCCAAACAGCAGAAAAAATTCCGAAAAAACCTGGGATATCGATCAGGTGCTGGAACAGACAAAAGCGGTATGGGTATATTACAAATAATAAAATAGAAGACATACCATCAAAGCCTCCGAATACACTGTAAAAACAGCGTCTTCGGAGGCTTTTTGTGAGGGACTATATCGAAGAGCGTGCTGTGGAGACAGCAATTTACATGATTGAGACGAAAGCGACCGTACGGCAGACGGCGAAAAAATTCGGAGTGAGCAAAAGTACCGTGCATAAGGATCTGACATCACGTCTGGTACAAGTGAATCCGGGTCTGGCGGCAGAGGCAAGGAAAATTCTGGATGTGAACAAGTCTGAACGCCACATTCGCGGCGGCATGGCAACGAGAGAAAAATATCTGCATCAGAAGCAGAAGTGAACGAAAGTGAACCAAAGAAGCTCTTTCCTAATTGCCTCAAATAGGGTATGATAGAGAAAGAAAATTACGAAAACAGAGGGAATTTTATGAACGATTATATCCTGGAAGTCTGTGTGGACTCGGCGGAGTCGGCGCTTGCGGCGGCAAAAGGCGGGGCAAGCCGGCTGGAGCTGTGTCAGAATCTGGTGATCGGCGGAACAACGCCGGGTTCGAAGCTGTTTGAGGTGATCCGCAGACAGACAACCATTCCGATTCATGCATTGATCCGCCCGCGGTTCGGGGATTTCTGCTACACCCCATATGAATTAGAAGAAATCCGCGAGGAAGTTGCGATGTATCGCGAACTCGGTGCAGAGGGCGTTGTGATCGGCGTGCTGAAAGAGGATGGAACAATGAATATGACAGCGATGGAACAGCTGATGGAGGCGGCAAACGGCATGTCTGTGACGCTGCACCGCGCGTTCGATGTCTGCCGCGATCCCAAAGAAGCGCTTGAGCAGGCGGTATCGCTCGGTATGAACACCATTCTTACCTCCGGTCAGCAGAACAGTGCGGTAAAAGGAGCAGAGCTTCTCGCCGAACTGCAGCGCCAGGCGGCGGGACGCATCCGTATTCAGGCGGGCGGCGGTATCTGCGCGGATGCGATCCGCGAGCTGTATCCGAAAACCGGCGTGACCGCCTACCACATGTCCGGAAAAATCGAACTGGCGAGCCCGATGCAGTATCGGAAAGAAAATGTGAACATGGGACTTCCATCCTTAAGCGAATACACCCTCTACCGCACGGACGTCAAAGCCGTGCGCAGCGCGAGAGCGGTACTGGAAGAACTTTAAGAAAATAAAAAAAGTAAAAGAAAAAGGAACAATAACAATTAATTATGAAAGCAAATACCAATCAGCGGCCAGCGGCAGTATGCGTTCGTCAGCCAGTTTAACTACATCCGCGAAGCCGGAACGGAAGGCGAAGAAAAAGCAGCCTGCCGGATCGAAAAAGAACTTTCTGAAATCGCAGAAAAATGGGGGCAGGGCGAATTGCAGATCCGCCGCGAGCCGTTCGAGATTGAGACATGGCAGGTTGACGAAGCTGTCTTTACGGTCACAGAGCCATATGAGAAAACATACACCGTCCGCGGCTGCTTCGCGGCAGCCAATACCGCTCCGGAAGGCGTGGAGGCACCATTCCTCTACGTAGAAAACGGCGACCCGGTCAGCCTTTCCCATGCAGAAGGGAAAATCGTCCTGATCAACGGCGGTGCCAATGCAGAAAACTATGAAAAACTGGAAAAAGCAGGAGCCGTCGGATTTCTGATCCTGACCGGAACGCCGCTGGACAAAGACGAGGACCGTCTGCCGGACTACCGCACCCTGCGCGGCGTAAAAAATCCGAAACTGCCGTGCGCCGTCATTCATTATCTTGATGCGATGGAACTGGTAGAACGGGGAGCGAGCCGTGCACGCCTCGTTTTACAGCAGAAAAAAATCAGGAGAACGTCGAAAAATATCATCCTGCGCATCACGGGAACCGAGCAGCCAGAGGAAATCCTGACGCTGACGGCTCATTACGATTCCGTTCCGCAGGGACCTGGTGCATACGACAACATGGCGGGCGCAGCGATCATCATGGAGCTGGCACACTACTTCGCCGAAAACCGCCCGAAACGGACACTGGAATGCATCTGGTTCGGCGCGGAGGAGCTGGGTCTCTGCGGAAGCCGGGCATATGTGAAAGCGCACGAAGCCGAGCTGGCGCAGCACCGCTTCAACATGAACGTCGACCTCGCCGGACAGGCCATCGGCGGAACCGTGCTTGGCGTGGCAGCAACGAAAGAGGCATGCGACGCGATCATGGAGCACTTAAAACAGGCGGACAAAGGCGTATCGCTCATCAACAACATCTGGAGCAGCGATTCCAACACCTTCGCATGGAAGGGCATCCCGGCGATGACGCTGAACCGCGATGGTTTCGGCATGCACACCTGCCACGATACGATCGACTGGATCTCCGCCTGGTCACTGAACCGGAGCGCCGGTGTCCTGGGCGAAATCGCCGAGTATCTGGCGGATGCAGAACCATTTCCATTTGAAAGAGAAATCCCGGCAGACTTTGCGGAGAGATTAAAAGTTTATTTTGGAGAATAAAAAGGAGAGAAGATCATGAGCAAAAAACCAGTATTAGTCATCATGGCAGCAGGAATGGGAAGCCGTTACGGCGGATTAAAACAGATTGATCCGGTTGACCCGTACGGAAATATGATTATCGACTTTTCCATTTATGATGCAAAACAGGCAGGCTTTGAGAAAGTCATCTTTATCATCAAAAAGCCATCGACGAGGCATTCCGCGAGGCATCGGCAAGCGAATTGAGAAATACATGGATGTAGAGTATGTTTACCAGGAACTCGACGTCTCCCGAAAGGCTACGAAGTGCCGGAAGCCGCG
>ENA-OQMZ01000658-OQMZ01000658.1-human-gut-metagenome-genome-assembly--contig:-NODE-658-length-14201-cov-3.689285_pt1 | contig 14201 bp, 17 predicted proteins | sample MGYA00242621_ERZ504862 | MGnify/ENA primary metagenome ERZ504862 (study PRJEB26092, sample SAMD00036393) | human gut metagenome | host: Homo sapiens | study: EMG produced TPA metagenomics assembly of... | reverse complement strand
CTCACCCGCCAGCGGACGCCTGGTGCGTACCTTTGAGCGCGCTATATCGCCGATAAGAGCACCTGGCCGAGCCGATGGACCCATACTTTACGCTTACCAAGTCGCCCTCGGTCTGCGACGACATCATGCGCGAGTTCGGCGTCGCACCCATGGCATGTTCGCCGACCGGCCACATCATCAACGGCCACACACCCGTTAAAACCACCAAGGGCGAGCAGCCATCCGCGCCGAAGGCAAGCTGCTGGTCATCGATGGCGGCTTCTGCCGCGCCTACCACCCCAAAACGGGCATCGCCGGCTACACGCTTATCTCGAGCTCGCGCGGATGCCGTCTTAAGTCGCACCGGGCCTTTACCACCGTTGCCGAGGCGCTCACCCGCAACGTGGACATCGAAAGCGAGACCAACCGCTTTGACGAGGCCGACCGCCGCCGCATGGTAAGCGATACCGACACTGGCGCCAAGATCCGCAGCCAAATCCAGGACCTACGCCAGCTGCTCGATGCATATAGAAACGGTGCTATCGAGGAGCGCGCCTAGCTCCACCCGCGGGGATTGGCTAAACTTGCTGAGTTTGTCATCCCCGCGGCGCTCCGGCGCCACTCTAAGGCAGGTACCATGCAAAAGCTCCTTGCGCAGATCATGAAGTTTGGCGTCGTCGGCGTCATTGCCACCGTCATCGACTTTGGCATCATGAATCTGCTCCACTACGGTCTGGGCCTCAACATCCTGATCGCCAACACCAGCGGCTTTATCGTCTCGCTCATCTTTAACTACGTCGCGAGCATGAAGTACGTGTTTGCGCACAAGGAGGGCATGAGCCGCCACCGCGAGTTCATCATCTTTGTCGTGCTGTCCGTGATCGGCTTGGCGCTCAACGACGGCATCGTGCTGGCGCTCAACGCCGGCCTGGGGCTCGAGGCCAATATCGCCAAGATTTGCGCCACCGCGCTGGTCATGGTCTACAACTTTGTGACCCGAAAGATCTTCCTGGAGGGCGACGAGACCAAGTAGCTCGACCTCCTCGTTGCACTACGGGGCCCACGGACGATGCGCATCGAGTGCTGCGTTGTTCGTGGGCCCTGCTCGTTTGCGGGAAGATTTGCAACGTTTGCGGATTACCTCTTGAATATTTGGCGAGTTCGTATAGTTCTTGCCAAAGACCTTACGTTTCCCTTGCAAAAGCTCTAAAGTATCTCGTTGCTCGATTCGTCAACGCATTGGATGTGATTACGTGCGCAAGGCACTGGCACAACCTCATACCAAGCAGTTCCTCAAGTTCGCTGTCGTGGGTCTTATCTCCTTTGGCATCGACTGGGGCATGCTCATTGCACTCGTCGAGCTGTTCCACCTCGACTTTTTGATGAGCACCACGATCTCGTTTATCACGTCCGTCGTGGTCAACTACTGGCTCAGCATGAAGTACGTGTTCGACCATCGCGAGGGCATGAGCCGCAAGCGCGAGTTTACGATCTTCACCATCCTGTCGGTGATTGGTTTGGGCCTTAACGATCTGTACATGTTTGTGGGCGTCACGTTTTTGAGCATCGGCTACCAGGCCATGAAGGCCATCGCCACGTTCCTGGTCACCTGGTACAACTACTTCAGCCGCCGCTTCTTCCTCGAAGGCGCGCAGTCATAGTCGATTCGACATTTGCTTGAATATATAACCGGTTGGAATTCACGTTCCAGCCGGTTTTTTTGTTTGACGAGGCTGTCGAGGAAGACGTACGGGACGGGCCACGGTGCCGAAATGGGACGCGCCTTCCCCATGGGCGCCGTTCCGGAAAGCGCGTCCCAGATTGAGGCCTCAAAGCGGGACACAGTTTCCGCAACGCCACTCAAGCGGAAAGTGCATCCCGGAATCCGACCTCGGAACGGGATGCGGTTTCCCAATGGCCATCGAAGCGGAAACTGCATCCCGGAATCCGCCTCCAGAGTGGGACGCGCTTTCCGGTTGAGCCTCGATTGGGAAACTCCGTCCCATTCGCATCAAAAAACGGGCGGCCTGGATGTTTGTCCGAGCTGCCCGTTCCGTGCGTTATGTTGAGATCCCTAGCCTGTTACGTAATACCAGACGACGTTGTCGCCGTTGGAGAGAACGTAGTTGCTGCAGGCCGTCATGGGCGTCGAGCCGTTGACAGAGTACATCCAACCGCTCGTGCCGCCATACTGCTTCTCGGCCAAACCGCCGATCGCGGCGACATACGTGCCGTACGATGAGCCGTGTGCGTTGACGGAAAGCCCGAGCGCGCATAGGGCGTCGTAGACGGTGGCACCTTCGTTAAAGGTATAGGTGCCGCCGGCGGACACAGGATTGCCCACGGCACTCGACGTAACCGAGACCGACACAGTAACGTATCCAGACTCCTGCGAGCCACCCTGGCCGCCCGTGGAAGCGCCTCCGCCGTTAGAGGCCGTGGCCCCGCCAGACGACTGGCCACCGCCCGAAGAGGCACCGCCAGACGTGTTGGTCGTATCGGCAGCTCCGGTATTCTGAGAAACCGATGCTTCGCCAGACTTCTTGCCATCCTGCTCTTCGGACTTTTTGCCTTCCGAGTTTTTATCCGAGCTCTTGTTCGAAGACTCGGAATCGCCCTTGGCGTCACCCGAGTCCTTGGACTTATCTTTCGCATCGCCCGAAACCTTGGAATTCTTGGAGTCGGCCTTGCTAGAAGCAGCAGCCGAACCAGGCACCTTGGCATCATTGGCGACGACGCTCTCCCCCGTCACGGTCTGGACGATCCAATCAATGGACCAGGCGCCGCTCTCGGAGGGGTGGACAAAGCCCAGCGATACGACGATCAACGCGATACAAACCGCGGTCAGAGCGCCAAGCATCGCCTTGCGCCGCGGGGCGGACGCCGCCGAAGCGGCGCCCTTTTGCTTTGCATCGTCGAGCTGGATAAACGAGGAGTCGGGCTGCTGCCCGTTGGTCCCCTTGGGCTTATCGGGCATTACCGTCACCCTTGCCGCGCTTGGTCAGCATGAAGACGGCGATGAGCGCGAGGCCGATCACGCCGGCCGCGATGCCGACAATAGCGAGCGGGTTGAGGCCAGACTCCTGCGCGGAAGCCTCAGTGGACTTCTTGGCAGTGGTCGTGGAAGCGGATGCCTTGTCGGACTTGCCGTCCTTCTTGTCAGACTTCTTCTCGTCCTTCTTGTCGGACTTGTCGGAGTCCTTCTTGTCGGACTTGTTGTCCTTGGTCCCGCTCTTGGTCGACACCGTCGTCTTGGTCACCGGCTTCTGACCCGGGGCGACAGCGCCACCCTTCGAGCCGGAGCCAGTGCCCGCGCCGGTACCAGCACCAGTGCCGGAGCCGCTGCCACCGTTAGAGCCAGAACCGCCATTGCCGTCAGGGTTAACGGCGTTCTTGGTCCACTTGGCATACAGCGTCATATCGGCCGTCACCGGCGTGCTGAAGTCATACGCTCCGTGCAAGCCTCATCGGTGTACCAGCCACCGAAGGTGTAGCCCTCACGCGTCGGATCGGCAGGCTTAACCAGCTTGCCGTCGGCCGTAGTCTGGAAATCGACCTTGGAACCCTCGCCAGTCTCGAACGAGACCTTAACGCCACCATTCAGCTTGAACAACGTGCCGGAATCGTTGATGTAGTAGAGGTTGCCCTTGGCGTCGCAGGCAATCGGCGAGTCGCAGTAGTTGTTGTGTCCCGTTGCGCTAAACGCACCGGTCGCCTGCGCGTCACCCAGCTTGTAGCGATAGACACCGCCGCCCGAGGTGTAGTTCACATAGTCGGAAGTCGCACCGTAGTTAACCGTGAAGTAGACATACGTGCCATCTGCCTGGGCGCTCACGAGCGGTGCGCCCTTGATGCCGCCGATGGGAAGCGCGGAGCCATCAGCAGACGAAACCAACGTCGTAGCAAAGTCATTATCAAGGTCGACAATCGCCAGCGCAGAGCCACCGGAAACCTCGCCGCCGACAATCAGCTTGTTGCCATACAGCGTAGGCATGCAGGCGCATCCCGTAAGACCCAGGTCGACGACGCGCTCTTCGGAAATGCGCGAAGCGGCATCCGCATCACGCGAACTACCGTCAGAAATCGCCAAAACGTGCAGCTTGCCATGCGCGAAATCAGATAAGCATGGCTACCGTCGGCGGAGAGCACACAGGAGGAGTTAACGATAGCCCCAACGGAAACGCTTCCAAGCACAGCGCCCGAAGACTTGCTGAGCATCTCAACGGTACCGGCGCTGGTGGGAACCAGAATAAAGCCGTCACCCACGGTAGCGCCCGTCCAGTAATAACCCTCATCGGCGTTGACGTGCTGCCAGGAAACGGCACCGGTCAGGATATTGATGCGCGTCAGATGGCCGTTGTTATACACGCCCTTACCATAGTCGACATCAACGGTGCCGACATAGAGATAGTTGCCATCGACCGTCAGCTGAGAATTCGACTGAGCAGTTTTGCTCACAGGGTCGGTAACCCAAACCGTCGTGAGCGTATCGGCCGTCAGAGCCTGGACCGCACCGCCATCGAGCGGGACGATGACCAAGCCGTTCGTATAAATCGGACGCGTCGTGTAGCCAATCGCAGTCTTAAGATTCGACTCGGCCAGCACCTTGCCCGACTCGGCATCGATCTTAAGCAGGCGCTTGTTGACGGCGAGATACACATTGCCGTTTACGACAATCGGCTCGCTCGCGTTGGGGTACGTGGCGCCCGAATAGGCCTTCCAATCAAACGTCCAAGAGCTTGCCAGCGCGCCCGTAGGCGTGGACACGTTCTCGACCACCGCATTGGAATTGCCGCTCCAGTCGGCTTTCCAATCGGTCGGGCGCGAAGCGCTCGGATCAACTACGACTTCATCGGGATTAGGAACGGTATCGCCAGCAGCATAAGCCCAGACGATCTTGTCACCCGACTTGAGCACATAGTCGCTATCGAGCTGAGACCCAGGAACGCCGTTGACAAAGAACGACCAAGCACCCGACAGCTCGGTGCCATCAAGCGGAGAGACAAGAGTGTGAACGCCCCAATAACCAAATTGGTCGTACATCTTGGACTTGACGCCAACGGCATCGAAGTAGGCAGCAGAGGCATCCTTGATCGTCGTGCCCTCGACAAACACCTGCATCGAAGGATCAGTCCAGCGCTGAGCCTTATCGTCCTTCTTGCCGATGATCTCCATCGAAACGGAGACCTGACCAGGCATGGTGCCGTCGGAGCCATAGACCCAAGCAATCTCGTCGCTTGCCTTAAGCGTATAGGCGCCCGCACCAACATCAACAGGCTTGCCATTGACAAAGAACTGCCAATATTTCCAGGTGTTTTCGTCAACCTTCTCGCTCGAGAGGGTCACGTTCTTTTCGAACGGCGAGGTCAGCGACTCGAGATACCAGCCAAACGAGCTCTCCCCCGTTTTGGCGCCAATGCCAGACTTTTTAAAGATCTGCTCGGAAAGGTCAGCAGCGGTTGTTCCCTCGTCCACGAGAGCTGTCGTAGGCTGTGCCCACGTCTGCCGGGCGCCCGAAGCATCCTGGCCGATAACGGTGCAGCTTACCGAAAGCTGATCGGCAGGAGCGGGGTCGTTGTACTTCGAGTAGTACCAGACGACGGAGTCGCCGGCCTTGAGCGTGTAGCCGCCGGCGCCGACCATGGAGACTTGCCGTTGATGAACAGCTGCCAGTACGCTTCGGTCGTCGGGTCGTAGGCGAGCGTGCGGCCGGAGTCGAAGGGCGACGTGATCGAATTGAGCGCCCAGCCCCAGGAGCCGTTGGGGTCGTAGTCCGCCTTGAGGCCGGTCTGCTTGAAGAGCTGCTCGGAGAGGTCGGCCGCGGTCGAGCCCTTCTTCAGCGTAATGCTCTGAGCGGCGGCCCAGGTCTGCTGAGCACCCTTGCGTCGGTGCCGACGACCGAACACGTCGCGGAAACCTGCGTGGAAACCGTGCCCGTGGGATCCTCGTACACGAGCTCGAGCGTGTCGCCATCGCTCGGGTAGTAGCCCGTGGCATAAGAGTTGGCAGCCTTGCCATTAATATCAAAACGCCAGTACTTATAGCCGGACGCCGTGTTTTCCATCGCGAGCGTCTGGGACTTATCGGGGTTCGTAACCGAATAGGGAACGCCGCCGTCCGTGCTATAGCTATAGCCGGCGTCGTCAAGCACCTTGGCAAAGATGTCCCAGGCAGACATTTTTTGGTACTCGACCACTCAAACGAGGCCGTCGGCACCCAGTCCACAAGGTCATAGGACTGACCGACATCGTGCTTGCTTACGCCTACAACCCTGACGTTAACGGAAAGAGACTTTTCGTCGGAAGAATTAACGAGCCAAGCGGTGCTCTTGACATCGTTGTTGCCGGCGTTTGCCACGACATAGGCGTATTTGCCTCAGCCGAGGCGGGAAGCGTGATCGCGCCGGTCGTTTCGTCGGCGCCAAACAGCTCGTGGGCATTTGTGCCTCAGCGTCATCGGCGAGATACCAGCGGTAATCGACGAGGGAGCCCTCGGGGAGTGCCGTCTCGTAATCGCCCAATCGCCCGTTGCCATGTAATTGGCAGTAGGGTAAGCGTTCCGCCGACCTGTGCAAGGTTGCCGCTCGAAGCGACATTAACCGATGTCAGGGTATACGCCTTGGCATCTTCGCCCTTGACGATGGCATAACGCGTGGAGGCATAGTCGGTGTTGTAGCCACCGTCGACGATGCACTTGAGGTACTTGCCGACGTACTTTTGCGAAATTACGAACGACGGCCTGTGCGCGTTCTCATCCGTCAGCGTCGTGAACGGACCCTGGGCGCTATCGGCAATCTGCCACGTATACGTCAGTTGATCAGATGTAAGCTCGGCACCCTTTGTTCCTGCAGACGTCTTCTCGAATGCAGTAACACCGATCTTTTCGCCACTCTTGTAGACAAACTTGGCGTCATCGCTCTGATCGCCGACGATCTTTTTGAGATACGCCAGGAACAGCTCGTGCGAGCCTGCGGCCTTAACGGCCACAGCAGTAGTCGCCTCTACGGTGTTATCGCCCGCAGTGGCCGACACGCTCACCCAGCGCTTGGCGTAGTCATCGGGAATCGTAAAGCTGCTGTCGGTTTTGCCCTCGACCACATGCCAGTCGGTCTTCGCATCAAACGCAGAGGAAGACGGGTCGACAGAGGACCAACGCCACGTGTAGGTAACGCCCTCGGTAACCGGCTCAGACGAGTAATCGACCGCCTTGTAGGCGCACGCCTCAATCGTAGAGCCAGTGTCCTTGGCGCCCTTGCTCGCATTGGTAAATGCAACTGAATCGAGCGTCGTCGCGCCCTTGGGCAGAATGCGGCCCGCCTTGGTCTCACAGCTATCGGAGCCGGGGATACCCTTCTTGGCCTTTGCGACCACCTTGAGGTAGCGGTTCGCGCACTCCTTGGTAACCGTGAAGGTATCACCAGTTGCAACCTGCTCGAACGTGCCGTCAGCAGAATCGGCCACCCACCAAGAAAAATCGACCTTGTCGGAGCCATAGAGGTCAGTCGGCGTGTCGTAGTTAAGGTAGTAGGCGGCAGCTTAATCGTGTCACCGACGTTAGCGTTGGGGACGTTCTCATAATCGTCGCCAAATTCGGCGCCGTTATAGGCGAGAACGATGTGGCCTAACGCGATCTGGTCACTCGCGGCAACAGGACCGGCGTATTGTAGCCAACAGACGCGGGCGTCCCGAAAGAGCTGCTCGGACCGTACAGCTCCTGGCCATCGCCGACAACCTTAACGCGAATGTACTTGCCCGCAAGCTGCGAGGCGAGTTCGTCCGTAATCGTTAGCGACTGGCCGGTCTGACCGGGAATCACCTGATAGGCAGAGTCCTCGGCATCGCGCGTATCGGACGCAAGCCACTGATAGGTCCAGCCACCCTGCGCCGCAATACGCTTATTGGGGACCGCTTCGCCGTCGTAGGCATTCGCCCAAAGTGTAGTGCCAGGGTTCAGTATCTCGGCCTTGACGGACGAATACGAGCTCGAATCGTCTGCCGAAGACTGGATGAGGACATAAGACTTTGCATCCAGGGCCGTCTTGGTAGGAACGGGTGCCTTGATGGTGTTCGTCGCCGTCAGCTTTTGGTTGTTGGCGCCCTTGGTCGGGCCGTAGATGACGTTACCGCTTGCATCGGTAATGCGTACGCGCAGGCACTTGCCGTTAAGCTGAGTACGCAGGGCATCGTCCAAAACGATCGATGCGCCCGTCTGGCCCTCGACAGGAACAAATGCGGAATTGTCCGCATCGCTCTTGTTGCTGATGTCGGCAGCAAGCCACTGATAGGTGCAGCCCGAAGCGCTGGCGCGCTTGCTGGACGAAGTCCAAACATTCGCATAGAGCGTAGTATTGCTCTGGATAAAAGCGGTGAAGTTAGAGCCAGCCCAACGAGAAGGCGACTGGCTTTTTCCGACGCTGACACCATTATTCGAGGAAAACGTATCAGCGGCACGAGACGCGGCCTTGGCAACACTGGGCTCGCTGGCCACCGCAGTCGCGTCGCCGGTCTCGGCGGTGGTGTCAGACGCCTCGCTCGCCGGGGTGGCCGAAGCAGGGTCTGACGCAGCGGGGTCGTCCGATGCATCATGCTCACGTTGTCAGGCGCGGCCGAACCCGTATCCCCAGTTTCGGAGGAGCCACCTGCAGCCGAATCGTTTGCGTCGGCAGCAGCCGCGGTAGTATCTGCAGTACCGTCCGTGGCCTGCGCGCCTCGCTCGGCATTGTGGCCTGAGCCACGGCTCGGCAATGCCCTCGGCGCCATCGGCCCACAGCTGGCCGGTGTGGTGCCAAAGGCCATCGCGAAGGCCAGGAATGCCACCAGGCCGCGCTTGGCTACGCCGCGCGCGATCGCCCCATGGCGACGCAACGAGGCGCGCTTGCGCTCGTCCTCAAACATATCCATTTGTCCCCCATTGTCTGTACTTGGAGCGTTGCCCTGAGGCTGCCCCACGTCATCGCGCATGCTGCGCTCGAGTTCCCCCATCGGTCCCCCTTCCCTCCAGAGCCCTATGCACACCGGCGGCATACGCCGCAGCCGCATGCAAGATGGGAGGCGATCCGACTTAACCTTAACGGCTCGGGTACGTCGTCCGATCTGCGACGCGAGCATCCCGAGCAAGAGGAATTACGGTTACTGGTACAGCCGGGGACTTGCACCCCGATTCTCCCAAATGCGCAGGAAAACCACGCATTCGTGCGTCTCCGCACCACCATCTAGGCCATTGATTATTACTGTCAGTATGGTATCACGCAAAAGGGCCCCGTACGCAGGCGAAGCCAAGGTAAAAGCTATTGTTTGCGATAGGAAAGAGTTGGGTATGGAAGGGCGCCGTGGGACAAGACACCGTGCAGCTACGCTAGTGCTTGCCGCCGTGACTGTTGCGCCAGATATTGCGGCCCAGCATGAGCGCCAAAACCAGCGCGCTCACATAGCCAACAAAGCCGATGATCGGAATACCGAGCACAACAGGCTCGATGCGCGCATAGTAGACCACCGAGGAACCGATAAACAGGCCGGCAATGACAATGGCCATTGACATGCGGTCGACGATGCCGCCTATCTGACGCAGCGCCTTGTCGCTACTCATGAGCTGCAAGTTCAGCTTGAGCTGGCCGCGCGTGAGCATACGCGACGCCAAGCCAGATACTCGGCCGCCTCGAGCGAGCCTTTTGCCGCGCGATAGCTGCTCGCCGCAAAGTCGCGCCCCATTTCGCGGACGCGCGCATAGGCGCTCTTCTCGTTTTTGATGTGCGCTTGGATGATCTGGATCATGTTGACGTTGGGCATGTACTCGGTCAGCAGACCCTCGAGCGTCACCATGCCGCGGGCGAACATCGTCACCACGCTCGGCAGCTCAACGTCATTCTTACGCGCGAGGTTTAACAGCGAGGTCAAAAACTCGCCGATATCCAGGTCCTTAAGATCGAGTCCTGCAAAGTCGGCTACGATAAAGTCCAAATCGGACAAAAAGGCCGAATGGTCGAGCTCGGCCGAATCACCGCGCGTCACGGCAAAACGCATGAGCGAATCCTTGAGCTTGGGCACATCGCCCTCGGCCACGGCAAAGATCATATCCTTGACGATACCGCGGTCGTGGCTCGACATGCGCCCGACCATGCCCAGGTCAATAAAGTAGACAATGCCGTCCTTGAGGATGATGTTTCCCGCATGCGGTCGGCATGGAAAAAGCCGTCGTCGAGCACCTGCGTCGAATAGTCCTCGACGATCGCCGAGCCGATCTTTTCCAGGTCATAGCCCTCGGCCACCAGCGCTCGGGATCGGCAATGGAGATGCCGTCGATGTAGTCCATGACCACGACGTGTTCGGTGCAAAGGTCCAGGTAGGATTTGGGACACGAAACGCCATGCACGCTTTTGTGGAAGTCATAGAAATCGTTGAGATTTTTTGCCTCGGCCAAAAAGTTGGTCTCCTCGCGAAACGAGGTCCACAGCTCTTCGACCACGCCGTGTAAGTCAACAAACTGGTCGGTGTTGACGAACTTGGAAACGATGCGCACCACCGAACGGATGATGTCGATGTCCTGTGCCATGACCTGTTGCGCGCCGGGGCGCTGCACCTTAACGGCCACGTCCTCGCCCGTCACCAGGCGGGCACGGTGTACCTGCGCGAGCGACGCGCTTCCGAGCGGGTTGGGGTCGATCGCGTCGAACATCTGCCCCAGGCGCTGGCCGTACTCCTCTTCCAGACAGCGGAGCACTACCTCATACGGCACCGGGTCTACGTCGGAGCGCAGGCGGCGCAGCTCGTCGCAAAACCGCTGCGGCAAAATCTCGGACCGGTTGGCCAGGATCTGCCCCATCTTGACGAACATGGGGCCGAGCTCTTCGAGCAGACGACGCAGGCGCACCGGCGTGAGGTTATCCCATACGCGGTACTTTTTTGATCAGCGAACGATCTGCCAATGCGTTCGCGGCGGCCTGCCGGCGTGAGCTGGTATTCCTCGTCCGGCGCCATCGCGTCGGGCTCTTCGGGAACCATATCGACAGCACGCGGCTTCTTGCGAGCGCCCGAGACGGCGGCATCGACCTCATCGACAACCGCCGCCTCGTCACCCAAGGGATCTAGATTGTTGTAATCGGTGGTGGAATCTGCCATCTGCGCTGCTACTCGGCCTCTTCGGTGTCCTCTGCATCGTCGGGCTCAACGGACTCGACGGGCACCGAAGTCACGTTGTCCTCGACCGAATCGACGATGTCGCGCACATGGGCCAAAAAGGCCGTGCGCTCGGGGGCGGTCATAACGCGGACGCGGGCCAGGATGAGCTCGTCGAGCACGCGCTGCGCCGCAGTCTCACCCTGCATGCCCAGACGCTCGGTCAGGTCGGAAATGGTGCCACCGGCCTGCTCGAACATGTCGGACACGCTGCGGGCGATATCGGGAGTGCCGGCGTCCTTGCGAACCTGCTCGCCTTTGGTATTGAGGTCGTCGAGGACCTTCTTGCCGCCCTCGACGGCAACGGCGGCGGCGCCGAAGCCCACGTTGATGGCACCGTTAACAAGCTGATCGAATTTCATAACCATGGTTGGCTCCAATCGTGAACAACTGCATTGGCCTTCTTGTACCCAAGATTGAGCGAACGACACAAAATCGTTTTGCCGCCAAGATAGAAATCGAGCGGGGCAAAGCCTTTGACGGCGTTTGCCCCGCTCGCTCGCTGCAAGGCCGTCTTTACCTTACGTTATCGTTCATCGCGAAGGAATTCTTCATGGCACAGCTCGTGGTGTAGAGCACCTTGCCCAACAGAGCATCGGTCTCCACGCGCACGAGCTCGGCAAAGGCCTCGTTGGCGCGGGCGAGCTCGGCAGGCACCTCAGTCTCGGGCAGTGCGGCTACGACAGCGTCAACGTCGTGAATCTGCTTGTGGCCCATGCCGCCGACCTTCTCCTGATAATCCTCGACCGCGCGACCACACTCGTGGAAGCGAACATCGGCCAAGGCACCGATCAGGCGATTTGCCCAATAGAAATTCTCCGACGTCACGCGGGCCTGCGTGTCGGCATAGTACTCGGGCATGGTCTCGACATTGGCGTACAGCGGCACGAGCGCGTTAAACGAGTTAGAGCCAAAGGCCATCCACTGTACGGCGCGATACGCCGGCTGTGCATAGGGGCGCAGTTGCAGCACGGCGAGCTGACCGTTGCGGTTGATGCCGATGGGACGATAGGCGCCGCGCGTGGCGGGCGTGCCCTTGCTGCCGTAGCAGTCGTACTCCGTACCTGGTAGTGGCTCGAAAGCACGTACTTGATATCCTCGATGGTCACCTTGCGCTCGGGCACGCGGCTCCAGGGGATATCGTCGCTCTCGGGCGTGTAGTCGGCCTCGGGACCGTCCCACACATCGCTGGGGTTGAGGCAGCGCTGCATATACCAGGCGCGCGGCGTGTTGTAGACGTGGTCGCTGTCGCTGTGCGAGCCAAAGGCCTCGCGCGGGTTAAAGACCGCAGCGGGACCGTCGCCCTCGACGCCCAGCGTCAGGTCCAGATGCCACTCGGCCATCCAGGAGCGCAGGTCGGCGGAGCACATATGGTCGACCTGGGCGCCCTCGGCATCGTCCAGGTCAAAGCTATCGATACCCAGCTGGTTAGGCATGGTCACATAGGCGTCATCGGGCACGCGCTTGGCGATCCAGTGGTGGCCGCCGATGGTCTCGAGCCACCAGATCTCGTCCACGTCACTAAAGCGATGCCGTTGTTCTCGTAGGTGCCGTAGCGCTCGAGCAGGTCACCCAGGATACGCACGCCATCGCGGGCAGACTTGGCGTACGGCAGCACCAGGGTCACCATATCCTCCTCGCCCAGGCCACCGGGCTGCGCCGGAACATAGCCGTCCTCGCCCTCGTTACCCTTGGCGGCACGTAGTCCACGAGCGGATCGGCGCCGCGGACGCGCTCGTTGGTGGTAAGCGTCTCGGTTGCGGACATGCCAACGTTGAGCTCGTTGAAGCCGGCCTCGGCCCAAATGCCATGACCCGGGACAACGTCGGGGACGCTTGTATAACGCATGGGATTATCGGGCAGCTCAACGGTCAGGTGGCTCAAAACGCTCGTGTAGACACGCGGCTGCTCGTCGGGGTGCACAACACGCATGCGCTTGGGCTCAAACACCCCGTTGGACGAGTCCTCGTTGCGGGCAACCAGCGTCGACCCGTCGTAGCTCGCGTTCTTACCAACCAAAATCGTTGTGCACGGCATGCGCATCCTCCTTGAGCGAAGAAATCAAACGGCAACAGTGTATCGCTTCGGCGCAAAAAGGGCGAAACAGCCGCCCCGGCAACCCCTGTGGTCAAAAACGACTATTTCGATGCGCGCTCCGCCGCCTCGATCACGTGCTTGGCGAGAATCGCGGTCGGTCACAGCCCCCACGCCGCCCGGCACCGGAGTAATTGCGCCAGCGATCGGTTCCGCAGCATCAAAATCGACATCGCCGACCAGCTTGCCAGCGGCCTCGTCCCAGTTAATGCCGACATCGATGATCGTCTGGCCCTCGCGAACCGCATCCGCGCCAATCGTGCGTGCGCGTCCAACGGCCGCAACCACAATATCAGCCGCACGGCACTCGGCAGCCAAGTCGCGCGTATGCGTATGGCACATCGTCACCGTGGCATTGCGAGCCGTAAGCATGGCGGCAACGGGACGACCAATTACCAGCGACCGACCAACAACCGTGACCTTTGCCCCATCCAGCTCAACACCGTAATGGTCCAGCAACGCAAACACGGCCTCGGCCGTGCAGGGAGCAAAGCCCTCGCCACGACCCGAAAGCGTGGTGAGCAGCGAGGCCGGTGTCATGGAGTCAACATCCTTGGCGGGATCGAGTGCCGCGGCAACCGCATCCTCGTCAAGCCCAGCGGGCAACGGACGAAACATCAGGCAGCCATGAACAGCGGGGTCGGCATTGATGTCCTTAATAGCCGCCAGTAGCTCATCCTGCGAAACATCGACAGGGAGTAAAACGCGGCGAGCCTCAACGCCAACCTTCTCACAGCGCTTGAGGGCGCCGCGCTCGTAGGATAGATCGTCCTCGCGCTCGCCCACGCGAACGATGGCCAGCTCGGCACGATGCCCTGTTCGCGCAGGGCGACGCAACGAGCGGCAAGTTCCTCGGTCAAAGCACGGGCAACGGGAGCACCCTTGAGCAGCTCGGCCATGGCTATCTCCTCTTCCTTGCGGCGTCGGCAGCGCGGCGCGCCAGTGCATCGGCGCGCG
>ENA-OQMZ01000657-OQMZ01000657.1-human-gut-metagenome-genome-assembly--contig:-NODE-657-length-14249-cov-1.968135_pt1 | contig 14249 bp, 14 predicted proteins | sample MGYA00242621_ERZ504862 | MGnify/ENA primary metagenome ERZ504862 (study PRJEB26092, sample SAMD00036393) | human gut metagenome | host: Homo sapiens | study: EMG produced TPA metagenomics assembly of... | reverse complement strand
CTAAGAAAAAGAGCCTTGATTGAAATGGTCAATGACGAACTGAAGAACATCGCACAGATTGAACATTCCAGACATCGTTCATTCAGTAACTTTATAGCCAACTCCTTGTCGGCTATCGCGGCATACTGCTTTTTTGAAAAGAAGCCCGCCATTGACGTAAATTTGGTCAATGACGGACAACTTTCTATTTTTTGATTTATATCGAACTCACATTAATATAGAAATTTTGTTTATTAGAAACTATTATTCCATCTTTATGGTTTTATTACGTACTCTGCGAAGTATATTCTGCATATCATATACCACCTTAGGATGCTGTAATATGATATTAGCGCGTTCATTTATGTCTTTCCTCATATCATAAAGTTGGGGAGTACTTGAATTACCGGTTTCAATTTTGGGTCCCCACTGTATCATTGCAGGACCATCATTCGGTTCAATGTATTTCCAATCTTTGGTACGAACAGACAACACGTGATTAGAAGCAAGCTCAATTACCCAAGGACGGTCTGCATTGTCTGTTCCCAGCAAATTACCGATACGATTGTAACTATCAGGAGCACTACCCTTGGGAAGTCTAGCATTGATCAGTGCCCCCAAAGAACTTATCCAATCAATCTGTGACATCAAGACATCCGACTCACGATTTTCCTTAATTTTCTTAGGCCAACGCACGATAGCAGGAACGGCAGTACCTCCTTCGAATGCACTGTATTTATTCCCTCTCCACGGACCGGCAGGACTATGCCCGTTCAACAATTCTTCTGCTTTATCATCATAACCATCATCTACACAGACCATTGTCACTAGACAGGATAATCAATGTATTTTCCGCTAGCCCCAGTTTGTCGAGTGTTTCCATAATCTGACCTACCGACCAATCAAACTGTACAATAGCATCTCCGCGTACACCCATCGGATTCTTTCCACGGAAGCGGTCGTGCGGGAAACGAGGAACATGAACGTCATTGGTTGCAAAATACATAAAGAAAGGCTCATCTTTATGCTGTTTGATGAAGTCAATGGCATGAGTAGTAATAGAATCGGCAATATTTTCATCTTTCCAAAGAGCTTTACCACCACCTTTCATGAAACCAATACGACTGATACCATTCACAATAGACATATCGTGTCCGTGACTCGGTTTCTGATTATAGAGCAACTCGGAATGATCAGCACCGGTAGGCTCACCCGGAAAATTTTGTTTATAACTAACCTCTATAGGAGCAGAAGGATCATAATTTGCCACTTTACCATTTTCTATGAATACACACGGAACACGGTCGGCTGTTGCTGCCATGATATAATGATAATCAAACCCTAAATCCCCTAAAGCAGCAGGAAGCGGAGCATTCCAGTCTTGTTGTCCCGTTTTATCTCCCAGCCCAAATGCCATTTACCGATTGCACAAGTAGTATATCCCGCATTTTTTAAACATATCTGCCATAGTATATTGTTCCGGGCGAATAATCATACCGGCATTTCCTGCTGCCACATCGGTATCAGGACGACGCCATGCATATTCACCAGTCAACAAAGAGTAACGGGAAGGGGTACTGGTAGCAGCTATGGTGTGAGCATTGGTAAAGCGAATACCTTCACCCGCCAAACGATTGACATTGGGAGTCTGCACATTCTTTGCACCATAACATTCCAAATCACCATAACCCAAGTCGTCAGCCAAAATAATAATCACATTGGGCTGCTCACGATTGGTCACTTTATTCTCTTTGGGAGTCCTAGCTTCCACAGTCAGAGCAGAACACAACACCGGTGTTAAGAGAGATAAAGCCAAATACTGTTTTTTCATGATATTTTAACATTTTAGTCAGATAAGGTGTGTCAAAAACCTAATATAGCATTTTTGACACACTTTTTCCTATTGTTAGAATTACTCACGCAAGTTAGGATTAATATTTTGTTCTGACAAAGGAATCGGCCATTTATAATCCTGAGGATTACGAAAATCTCGTCTTCCTACATACCAGCGGCAATGTCCTGTTGGATCTACAAACTTGGTAGAACCAGCATAAGTGGTAGATTTAGGATAAGGAGCACCCCATACCTCACCAACAAGCACTGTTTCAGCAAGTTTCCAGCGCAGTAAGTCCCAATATCTGATACCTTCAAAAGCCAATTCAACACGACGCTCATTACGGAGTAATTCGCGCAATTTGTCTGAATTAGTTTCTGTAATAGGTGGCATCTTAACATCAGCACGTCCACGCACCTGATTAATGGTCAAATTCAATACTGTTTGATCAATGGCCTGCCCGCTTTCAATCAAACATTCCAAATAGCTCAATAAAACTTCTGCATATCTGATTACCGGAGTCACTGCACTATAGCTATTCAAATCATTGATCGGATTCTCATCAAAATATTTACGCCACATAAAACCAGTCTTAGATGCTTCTGAAGAATAATCCAAACGTTCTTTCTTTGATGCTTCATAATCCGGACTCATGCGATATTCAGTACCCATAAAAGTCGCTCCATTATAATAGATGGTATAATCAAGACGCGGATCACGGTTCTCACCTAAATTATCCGGGTTGTAACGTGAATCGTCATAACTGAACGGAGTTCCGTCTTTAAACTCATAAGATTCAAATAATCCGGCCGAAGGATTAGACAGACTCCATCCAGCGTCTTTTGCAGACAAAATATGCTGTGGAAGACCGCAACCAAAATAGTTTTCAAGATAGGATATATAATAAATATTCTCCTTGTTGCCTACACCGGTTGAAGGATGGAACAGTTCCCGATACACAGGATGAATTGAGTTATCACCATAATCGATAATTTCCTTATAAGCGGCTGCTCCACCTGCCCAATCCTGCATCAGCATACAAGTTCTGCCCCAAAATGCTAAAGCAGCCTGTTTGCAAGCACGTCCTGTTTCGCTATTCGGAATATCTTTAAAACGGGGCAGATCAGCTGCCGACTCTTTAAACTCTGTCACACACCATGACAAGATATTAGCCTGAGTTTCCTTTTCAACTATATTGGCCTCTTCACCTGTCAAAGTTTTGGTCACTAAAGGTACATCCTTAAAATAACTGGCCAGATAATGATACTGAGTGGCACGCAAAAAGCGGGCTTCGGCAATCATTCTGGTTTTCTGTTCTGATTCGGGAGCATTGGCAATACCCTCCAAGAAACGGTTACATAAACCGATACGCTTATAAGCCGATGACCAATAGTTTTTAATAAAAGAGTTATTATTCAACAGTTTACCACTAGAAATATTAAAGAATGGATTATTTTCTCCACGACGGTCATAAGCATTGTCTGTCAGATGTTCCATAAACAACATACCATGATAAGACCAAAAGTCCGAAACACTATATTCCAAACCATTTGTAATACTACCTCTATATAAGGAAGTTAAAGCTAATTCGGCATTCTTATCATCAGTCCAAAAATTATCTTCCGACAAATCTGTCAATGGATAACGCTCCAAATCACATGATTGCAATGAAAATGAAGCTAATAAAACAGTAAAAGCTATATATTTTAATCTTTTCATAAGTCATTAGAATTTTAAAGTTAAGCCCAAAGTATAAGTTGACATAGTTGGATAGTATTGACCGTTATTACTTGTGTTTTCAGGATCCCAGCCTTTACGATATCCCTTGAAGGTTAAAGGATTGTCTAAAGAAACATAGAAACGCATACCGGTGGAACCAAACTTTTTAACTATATGTTCGGGTAATGTATAACCTAACTGAACATTACGTACTTTCAGAAAAGAAGCATCCAATACCCAGAAATCAGAAGTCAGTGTATTATTGCTACCTGCATTTGACATAATCTCCAAGCGAGGATATTCAGGATAACGGTTATCCTGCTGCACATTCCAGCAATTCTCCATTTGCCATTTCTGAATATTACCCTCCTGATAGAATGCATGACCTGCATAAACAGACAACATACCTTTCACCTTAGCAACTCCCTGAAGCAATACACTGAAATCAAATCCTTTATATTCTCCACCGAAATTCAATCCAAAAGTATATTTAGGTATACGAGAACCTAAGAACGTTTTGTCATCCGGTGTTACTTTGCCATCACCTGTAATATCAACATAACGAATATCTCCGGCTTTAGAACCTTTGGCTATCGCAGTCTGATCATACCAGTCACCTACTTCATCATCGGTCAGAAATACTCCGTCCGTTTTATACCCATAAAACATCTGCATCGGATAACCGATAAACAAATCGCTACCGTTACCTACCATACCATTGTTCTGGGTCACATTTCCCATACCCAATGTCAATACCTTATTATCAATAATAGAGAAATTACCATTAATATGATAATGGAACTTACCAATTGTATTTTGATGACCTATTTCAAACTCCCAACCTTTATTTTCCAACTCACCGGTATTTACTTGCGATACACTTAATCCGAAAATCGAAGAATAACTTGCAGCCGGCTTATACAATACATCTGTAGTCTTACGATAGAAATAAGAAGCATTAAATGTCAACTTATTATTAAAGAATGCAGTCTCAATACCAACATCGGTAGTACGAGTACGCTCCCACTTCAAACCCGGATCCACATAAGTAGTAACAGCTGCTCCTTGTGTGTACACTCCGCCAAATACATAGTTCTGTTCTTGCCCTAAAGAGTATACCGACTGATAAGGATAGTTACCGATATTATTATTACCCAATATACCGTAAGAAGCTTTCAGTTTTAAATTATTAATGAAAGACAAATTTTCATTTTCCTTCCAAAACTGTTCTTCAGAGATACGCCAACCTGCAGCCAAAGAAGGGAAAAAACCATATTTGCTATCTGTCGGAAAACGAGAAGAGCCATCATAACGCATTGTTGTTTCAAATAAATAGCGCTGATCATAGTTATATGTCAAACGACCGAAGACAGACTGTATAGCCCAATCATATCCTCCACCTCCATTTGTCTGACCGTCTGCCCCTCCGGCCCCTAAGAAAGGTACGTCATCAGACGGAAAGTTATTACGACTACCCGATAAAGTACGCTGACCTTCATCTTCCCAAGTATATCCTACCAATGCAGCAAGATTATGTTTACCAAAAGACTTATTATAATCAGCTACAGCTTGGAAGGTCTTATAAACAGTTCGCTTCATTTCATCGCTCAATGTAGAAGGACCAGTACTCTTGTCACCCGTAAGAATCATATCACAACGATAATGGCGAACGTGACTTAATGTATAATTATAACCGCCTAAAATTTTCAAAGTCAATCCATCTATCGGCTGATATGACAATTCAATATTATTTTTAAATTTGTCATAGTCTTCACGATATGAAGACGCACAGTCTACCCATGCCACCGGTGTACCTTGCAATTTAGGTCCTAAACCGACCTCACCATTCTGCAAGTAAGTCGGAGTTAAACCGGGAAAACGAACGGCATTAGAAATAATCCCTTTAAATCCGCCAATATCCAAAGAACCCGGAGTAGAAGGTTCATGACGATCAGAAGTCATACCGCTCAGACGCACTTGTAGTTTCAAGTTCTTAGCCAATTCCGCACCAAGGTTTACACGAGCATTGTAACGGTTATAATAGTTATTGTCCAACAAACCATTTTGACGCAAATATCCCAATGATACCATATATTGTACCTTTTCCGTACCACCACTTACACTCAACTCGTGCTTGGTTTGCAGTGCATGACCGCCCAAAAGATCATCAAGATACATTTCGTCAGCATAGTTGTCAGGGTCAGAACCATCACGATACTTCTGAATCATCTCAGGCGTATAGGTTTCTGTCCCAATCGCCTTATTATAAAATTCTGCATATTCATAAGAATGAGCCAATTCCGGCAATTCTGTAGCCTGACTCATACCCACGGAACCATTATAAATAATACGGGCTTTACCTTCCTTTCCTTTCTTGGTTGTTACCAAAATAACACCATTGGCAGCACGAGAACCATAAATAGCTGCTGAAGAGGCATCCTTCAGAACTGAAATATTATCAATATCGGCCGGAGTCAAATCACTCAAAGAACCGGGAAGTCCATCTACTAGAACCAAAGGACTAGGAGTTGCTCCAAACGAACCGACACCACGGATACGAATAGTACCAGCATCCTGTCCCGGATTACCGCTTTCCTGTGTAATGGTAACACCCGACATCTGACCGGTCAACATATTAGAAACGTCAGGCACTGCACGAGATTCCAATGCTTTACTGTCCACTGATGCAATAGAGCCAATCACATTGACTTTCTTCTGCGAGCCATAACCTACAACCACCACTTCATCCAATGTTTCCGTATCTTCTTTCAGAGTAATATTAAGGAAAGATTTATTTCCGACCGGAACATCCTGAGTATTATAACCAATATAAGAAACTTGCAAAGTAGCATTGCTTGGAACGGACAAATCAAAGTTACCATCTATATCTGTAATACTTCCTACAGTGGCATCTCCTTTTAAAATTACATTGGCACCAATAATAGGTTCCCCGGCCGAATCTTTTATAGTACCCTTAATTTTCTTAACCTTCTCATCATCTTTCAGAGTGATAACAATATAATTGTCATTCACTTGATAGACACAATTAGTTCCTTTTAGCAAATCCGACAGAATTTGCAATACATCCTGATTCTTTTGATTCAAGACAACTTGCTTATTGACATCCAGTTGTGAAGTGTTATAAGCAATCTTATACTTCGAAACAGATTCAATTTTCTCAAACGCTTGTTTTAAAGAAAGACGTTCCCCATTGAAGGAAACTTTCTGTGCATTAACAGAGAGGCTGCCGGCCAGAAATAAGCCAACACCAAGCCCCAACACTCGAATAAATTTCTTGTTCATTTCATATTAGATTTATTAACGACATAAGGTGTACGTACATGAGAAAGACAATTAAAATAAATACTACACCCAATGGTTTTGTGTTAACAAATACTAAACCGCTATCTTAAATAGATATTCTTGCCAACAATTTCATATTCTATACCGGGAACCAATATTTTAATGATTTGAAGTACTTGCTCCAACGATTCATTTCTATTAAAATGAACTCTCAAACTTTGATTCTGGTAAATAGATGTACGCACATGGAATTTCACACCATACACACGTTCCAAAGTATGAAGAACATCATTAAACGGCACATTGCCAAAGAACAACCCTCCCATACGCCAATCGGAGTGGGAAACAGCATTCACTTTATGCTGCTGTACTATCCCTGTGGAAGGAGTATATATCAACTGGTCATTGGTTCCAGAAAATATTTCTCCGGTTGTTTATTTACCTTTACCTGTAACCTGCCGGTTTCCAATGTAGCCATTATCTGATTATTGTCCGGATACGCCGAAATATTGAATGTCGTACCAAGCACTTCCAACTCTAAATGATTGGTAGTGACAATAAAAGGATGCTCTTTATCTTTTGAAAACTTCAAAGAAACCTTCTCCCGCAAATATAAACATTGCGAGATTCAGATATGAAACTGGAGGATATACCAACAAAGTACCGGCATTAAGCCAAACCTTACTCCCATCAGGAAGAACCACTTCTTCACGTGTACCCATAGCTGCATAACGCTGCATATAAGTCACTTCGGACAACGTCTCCTTCACATAATCCTTTGCAGAATAATAATAGTAAGCCGAAAAACACACCATAATGAAAGGAATAGCCCAAATAGCAGCTACTCTTCCCCAATTTATTCTTTTCGTATTTCTTATATGTTCCCGATGTACTAATTCGACAGTCTGTTCTTCTTTTTTTAATCCTAAAGAGGTCTCCAAATTATAAAAAGCCTTCTCTATTTTTTCGTCAGAGCAAGAAGCATCGTCCAGTTTATCCCAAATGTGTGAAACAGCTTCTTCTCTTGCTTTATCTTCCACAGAAAAACCATACGATTATAAACACGTTCCGTTATCTCATCAGAAACTTCATGATGAAAGAAAAAGTCTATTATCTTATGTATATAATTATTCATTTTCACATTTTATATAAATAAAGATAGTTCTATCTTATGATACACCTAAACCGGCAGTATTAAATAAACTAAAATAGAAAGAGCCAAAGCGTCTCTCAGTTCATTTAAAGCGATATTCAAATGATTCTCCACCGTTTTTTTCTGTATCCCCAGTTTCTCTGCTATTTGTTCGTTAGAAAGTCCTTTTATCCGACTCAACTTATATATCATTTTCCTTTTAGGAGGCATCTCATTCACTACCATATCAATTAATAATTGCAAATCTTTCGCTATCAATTTATCATAAGGAGTATATTCATCAGAAATCTCGGGAACATTATCTTCGCTTGTAAACCGGGAGACTTTTTTAGTTGTGATATAATTAAAAACGGTATATTTGGTAAGCATGAACAAATAAGAATCAAAATGATGTACCTTGTGAAAAATCGCTCTCTTATTCCATAGTTTTATAAAGACAATTTGAGTCAAATCCTCAGAATCATCCAAATCTTTTATAAATCCCCGTATAAAAGCATATACCTTAGGATAAACAGCTTGAATATCTTATGAAAGGCTTCATGGCTGCCAGAGGCAAATTCTCCTACAACTTCCGGTTCTACAATCATTATTAAGATTAATTCAAATGAAACGGGTGTAAATGTAGGGAATTTATTAGAAAATACCAAAAATAGATTCTAAAAGTACAATTTTAGTTTATAGAGATAAAGGAATACAAAACGAGCTGCCTCCTATATTCGAGCAGAAACATATCACTCGAATATGGGAAGCGGAAAGAAATATCTGCAAACAAATTTATTTTGTCAAAGTTAAAGATCGTTACTGATTTCATATAATCCAACCAATTGTTGATTACGTTGGCAATCGAGATTGAAGATTTGAGAATTTATAATAAACATGGTTCATTAACTTTTTAGGTTATAAGCCATAGTTGCCAACAAGACATGTTTGTTCGCGAATTTTATACCTCTGGTATGTACTTTTCTCATGGCCCTAAAATCAAGCAATGTGCCTAAAACCGATTCGACTGTGGCGGAACGTAATTTTTTCATTTTTCATCCCATTGGTGAATGTTAACTTTAGTTTGCCTTGCTGTTCATACTAACCTGCCCAAAAATAACAGTCGCCGAAATTCTGTTATGGTGTATATATGTTTTTATACTTTATACATTGTAAGACGAACACATACAGCTTTTCTATCTATCGGTGAATAAAGAGTTTACATCTATCTCTTCCATCCAAGCACCCTCTCGATATCTTTCAGTATTCTGGTATAATTGTCAGATATTTCCTTCTCCGTCCTGAACGCGACTACCGGCAGCGGTTCCTCCTCCAGTTCGAACAGCCTGAACTTCTTCCTGAAATGCCCTTTGATATTGGAACGGTTTCCCATTCCGATAAATTCCCCCGGTTCCAATGAAGCGAAGTCCTTCGATTCATATATCTCTTCCTTCTGTGTGCTGATGGTCACGCTGGAATTACGGCCGCCACCGCTGCTGCCGGAACTGGTGGACTTCTTCTCCTTCTCGTATTTCCCGAAAAGAGAGGGTAATATTTCAATGCCTCCACATCCTGTGTGCGGCCCAGGAAGATATTTCCGAAATTCGCCTCAATGGACGACCTGTCCAGTTTGCTGTACAGTTTCTCCAGCTTGGCTCCGGACTGGGTGAGCAGCAGGAACGCCGCCCCGTACTCGCGCAGGACGGAAGGCAGCTTCTCGAAGTCACGCACCTTGAAGGTGGTCATCTCGTCCAGGATAAATACAAAGGGGACCCTGTTCTCCATGGAGAACGAGCGCGAGGCGATACTCATTACCATGGCGATGACGGGGGATATCACCGACTCCGTTGCATAGTTGTTGCTGATTGCAAAAAGTTTCGGATGTTCAGGATCAATCAGATTGAAGTCGAAGTCATTCCCTGTCAGCACATAGCATATGTTCTCATTGGTGGCCAGCTTCGCCACATAGTTGCTGAGAGTGGACACATAGGAGGCCTGTGTTTTCTCACTGCCTTCCGCCTTGAGGTACGCCCCCGCCATCATGGCGCTGATATCGTTCAGCTTCAGGAATTCCTGAAGCTGTCCCGTATCGGCCTTCATCACGAAGTTGACGATATGCGGCAGCGTGCAGCATTCCGGGAACTCGTCCCAAAGCCTGTACGCCACGCCGTTCAGGATGCCAAGCGCGCCCGTATACCATTCGTCCTGTTTGGATGTGGGCGGCATCAACGCGCCCAGTACGTCCTCCATCAGCTGCATGAGCATCGTCCTGTCCTTTATATTCCTCCTGTCCAGCGGATTGAAGCGGTAAGTCCGGTTCATGTCCGTGAAATTTACATAATAGAACTCATGGGGGTATCCGTGTTTCCTGATCAGGTTGTATGCAGTCCGGGTATAGTCAAAATCCTTGAAGTCATAGATGAAACCGGCGAATCCGGACCTGATGTACTGTTCCATCAGCGGTTTGCCTATGGATTTGGTCTTGCCGGAACCGGCTCCTCCATAGACAAGGAAATTGGAGAACCAGTAATAATATCTGATAATTGTCCCGTCCGTGGCGTGAAGGGAGAGCAGGGCTTTTCCACCCTTTCCGCTTTCTGTCCCTCCTTTGAAAGAAAGACGAAGAAGTACGGAAACGACACCCGGAAGCAGGAACCACCACCCATCCGGAATGGTGGCATGTGCGACAGCTGTTTCTGCAAGTACCAACAGCAGGAACAGGACATGTGACATCCGGGATTTTCCCGGAAACAGACAGCTGGCAATGCCGCCGCCAAAAAGCAGGGCTGCCAGTCTCATAATAAACATATGATCCATATTCATAAATTGATTTAGATTTTTCCAGTAAGCGCATCCTTTACCAGTCTTTTAGCTTCCGCTATGAGAGCCTGTTTCGGATTCACCATGAAACGGAACATCCGGTAAGACACATCCAGCATCTTCCTCTCGTTTCTGAATTCTTTCTGCAGGATGGCGGATTTGGCCATGCTCATCGCCTCGTTCTTTCCCGGAACATAATGGTAGGTGTGTTCCCTGCCGTCCTCGTAATACTTGTGTGTGGCCTTGTAACCATACATGCTGATGAACCGGTCCGCACACCGGGATTTCCACTCCATGTGTTCGAAGCCCACCATGACTTTCTTACCGTTTAGTTCATTAAATGAACCTTTGCTTCTTGCTAATGGTGAAAGTCTTACTGTTTGTGTCACATCGTTCCGTGACACGATGATATGTACATGAAGCTGTAGCCCGGGCTTCCTGTCCCCTGACTTTGCCTGTCCCTCCTTCACTTCCTCATCACTGTTCCTGTAGTGGCGTTCCGTTTCCACTCTCCCAAAATAAACAAGATCCTTTCCTGATTTTATCTTCTCCCTGCGAAAATTCTCCGCATACAGGTCCATACAGTTCCGGGAGTAATTCTTCAACTCATGAATGACTTTTTCCTGTTCCTTCACGGTGAGCTGTTCAAATTCCGTCACCTGCTTTCCTGTAACCTTCCGGATCAGATGAGCCGCTTCATCCTGTGAGGGATTGATGGACAGCATATAGAATTTATCATCTCCTTTCATCAGCTTCTTATGGTTGCTGTCAATCTTTTGCATGACCGTCACCGGTGGTACATAATCCTCCTCATGGGAGAAGAAAGTGTCATAATAAGGTTTGTCTTCAAGACTTTCCTTCAACAGATATTCCACCAGTGCCCGGCACCTATCCTTGTTGTCGCATACACAGGGTGTGTTGACCGGTTTATGTACCTTTACAAACATTCCACCTGGATTTAGTTCTGATAATAATCATAAGGTTCCTATTGAAATTTCTTGAATACAGATTCATGTATGATACTGCATTTTTTTCAACTCACCGCCTGTCGTCCTCTGTTCCTTCATGGTGACAGCCCGAACTTCATAATCCCCTTTCAGATAATTCGCCGGACTATATGGACACTTCATTCTGTAAAGGATTGCTGGAAATATGGTAGAATATGCCATTCTTTTTTTGATTGTTGCCAGCCTTCCGCATAAACCACATTGGCGCCATATAATATTTTCTTGTGAAAAAAAAGTATCATACTTTCTCTGTTCAAACTGTATTTCCACTTCGGATGAGTCGGTACAGGACGGGCCATTACCTGTTTTATGAGCATATTTCCTTTACTTTATATAACAACATTTCCAGATAAACCGGTGCGACAAAATAATCTGTTCCTTTTTCCGCCTTCTTGAAGTTCTTCTGGTCGAAAGCGTTTTCCAGCAGCCTGACAACCTGTCCCAATTTGTTTCTACCTACCACGTCAGGAGCACTTGCTTTTTTCAAGCGTTCCACTTCCGCTTTCAGTTGGGTGACCTGTTTGTCTGCCTGTTTCAGCAGATCATCACTGTGCGCTTCCGATGCAGGAAGCAGCTTGTCAATCTTATCTTTTTCTATGGCACGGATGATTTTGATGATCCGTTCGATTCCCTGAAGTTCCAGTGTCTTGAACTTCCCGTTGATTGATGTTCGGGGATCCACCCCGTTCCGCTCAAAGTAGGACAGCATTGTCTCAATGAATTCACTGGCCGACACGCTTCCTTTCATTTCGTCCAGATGCTGTTTCACATCTGCGGTTAACCGAATTGTCGTATTGATTTTTTTTCCAAAGTCAGTCATATTTTTTATATGGTTTCCGCAAATGTAAGTGGGAAGCAGTATAACGTTTTTATACTCAGACCATATTTTTTTGTAAATATTATATCTACATTGTAAAGCACTGATTTACAATATAATAATTTTACATTGTAAATATTGTGTTTACAATGTAAAAGTCTGTAAAATAGACACTTATCTAGTTAAAATTTACTAAATATAAATATTCTATTTACAAAAAGTCTAATAATCAATTGATAATCACGGCTCTGCGTGATTTAGCGAACGTCAAAACGTGCGCGCCGCTTGCTCTTCCTTATTATTTTTTCAAAGAAAAAATGGAATTTCTCGGGCAGAGCCCTTTCCCAAGAAAAGAGAAAAGACCATGCGGAATGAAATGAATATAAAAAATATGTGACAGAAAAACGGATATATATTATGTCCATACAGGAACAAACTGCAAGGTTATATGGCAGATACGGATGTGCGCCGATTTCAGTCTTGAAAGACACGGAGAAATCCGGAAAGGCACTGGCATTGCCATTTTGTAAGAGGTTCCTTCGGAAGCTATCGGCAAGTGGCCGGGGAACAAACCGGAAGACAATACGGCAGACTTTATCAAACCGATTCTGAAAATCAAGAAAAGTACAATATCTGTTTCTGCATAATCTTCCCGAAAAAAAGAAAATGAACAATACCTGACAGTCAATACTTATGGGTTGCCGATAGAAATGCGCATGAACATTCCTGTCCATGAACGAATAAAAATATAGGTAATCTGAAAATAATGGCGGAGAACCGGACATGCCTGGTAGCGTCAAGAAGGAACAAAAAGAAGCGGCAGGATTATTTTGAATCGTCCTCTTTTTCCACGAATCCGATAGGTATACATTCTAAATTGCCGTGTCACTTTTTTTAATATCCATTCAATATATATATCCATCCAATACTTAATGTCAATACATTAAAGTGTTTTAATATTAAAACATTAAAATATCAAAATGTTGAAATATTAAAACTTTAGTCATAAATACCTGTACATGAAGTCATGCAGGTGTTGTTTTATGATATTTATTTACCCATACATGTTATATTATCATCAAAAATATCAGACACCTAATTCTGTAACCCACACTTGATCTTATGTGGAAAATCAATGGATATTCTTTTTTCAAAGGAATGCTGACGGTTCAATTTAAAAACATTTTAATATCAGAATATTTTAATTTTAAAATTGTTTGATATTTTAAAATTAAAATATTACAACATTAAAATATTAATACGGACAGGTATGGAGTTGTAATCCGTATCTTTGCCCCATATCCTTTTAGAAAAAGGAAATATGCCATCATGCCTCCTAAAAATGTCTATATTTGCGTTTCAATAATATAAATGATATGGACAGAACTAAGGACGCATGCAGACACCAATCAAACAACAGAGTCATCATGTGGTACAAAATAAGAGAATTATATTCAAAAGGATTTAACAAAAGTCAGATTGCGTTCCAGCTTGGTCTGCATAGAAGTACGGTGCGCCGGTACTTGAAAATGGATGAGGACACATTGACTGCAAAATTGCAGCATCGCAGGCGATATCCCCGCATACTTGACAAATACGAAAGTTATGTCTGTGACGTTCTTTCCCGGTACAGGTTCC
>ENA-OQMZ01000656-OQMZ01000656.1-human-gut-metagenome-genome-assembly--contig:-NODE-656-length-14301-cov-1.543530_pt1 | contig 14301 bp, 20 predicted proteins | sample MGYA00242621_ERZ504862 | MGnify/ENA primary metagenome ERZ504862 (study PRJEB26092, sample SAMD00036393) | human gut metagenome | host: Homo sapiens | study: EMG produced TPA metagenomics assembly of... | reverse complement strand
CAGAAGAAAAGCATTAATCGATGCCTACACAAAGAAATACGGTGAAGGAACTGTTTATGAATGTCCGATCTGTATTGTAGAGAGTGAGATCCACATGTACAAGGCTCTGGAAGATGTAAAGAAAGCAGGATGTAACGCACTGGTTTGTTTATCTTGGAAACTTCGGACCGGAGATTTCTGAGACACTGCTTGCAAAACATTTTGACGGACCGAAAATGTTTGTCGCAGCTGCAGAGGAGACACAGGATAATCTGACACAGGGACGTGGAGATGCTTATTGCGGAATGCTTAACGCAAGCTACAATCTGAAACTCAGAGGAGTAAAAGCTTACATTCCGGAGTATCCGGTAGGAACAGCAGAGGAATGTGCTGACATGATCCATGAGTTCGAACCAATCGCGAGAGCAGTTGTCGGATTAAGTGACTTAAAGATCATCAGCTTTGGACCGCGTCCGTTAAACTTCCTTGCATGTAATGCACCAATCCAGCAGCTTTACAATATCGGAGTTGAAATTGAGGAAAACTCTGAACTTGACCTTTTCGAGGCTTATAACAAACATGAAGGTGATGAGAGAATTCCGGCCGTTGTAAAAGAGATGGAAGAAGAGCTCGGAGCAGGAAATAAGAAACCGGAGATCCTTCCGAAACTGGCTCAGTATGAGATTACTTTGAAAGACTGGGTTGAGGAGCACAGAGGATACAGAAAATACGTTGCAATCGCAGGAAAATGCTGGCCGGCATTCCAGACACAGTTCGGATTCGTTCCATGTTATGTAACAGCCGTCTGACAGCACAGGGAATCCCGGTATCCTGTGAGGTTGATATTTACGGAGCACTCAGCGAGTTCATCGGAACTGTTGTCAGCCAGGATACAGTTACACTCCTCGACATCAATAATACAGTACCGGCAGATATGTATAAAGAGAGCATTGAAGGAAAATTCCCATATACACAGAAAGATACATTTATGGGATTCCATTGTGGAAATACAGCTTCCGGCAAACTTGCTTTCTGCGAAATGAAATATCAGATGATCATGGCAAGATCTCTTCCAGTCGAGGTTACACAGGGAACACTTGAGGGAGACATCAAACCTGGAGATATCACATTCTACAGACTGCAGAGTACATCTGACAATGTACTTCGTGCTTATGTTGCACAGGGAGAAGTACTTCCGGTTGCTACAAAATCCTTCGGATCTATCGGAGTGTTTGCAATTCCGGAGATGGGAAGATTCTACCGTCACGTACTGATCGAAAAGAATTATCCACATCACGGAGCAGTTGCTTTCGGACACTTTGGAAAAGCATTGTTCGAAGTATTTAAATACATTGGTGTGCCGGTTGAAGAGATCGGATACAACCAGCCGAAGGGTGTAAGATATCCAACAGAGAATCCGTGGGGTTAATTACATAGAAAGTTATAAGCATAGAAAACGGGCAGAGAGCCGTGCCGGAAACGGCAAGGCTCTCTGTCTTTATACAGGAGGAACAACATGTTATTTGTAGGAGTAGATCTTGGAACATCCGCAGTAAAACTTCTTCTGATGGATGAGAATGGAAAGATCAAGAATATCGTATCAAAAGAATATCCGTTATATTTCCCACATCCGGGATGGTCAGAGCAGAAACCGGAAGACTGGTTTGCACAGAGTATGGAAGGGCTGAAAGAGCTTCTTGAAGGCTTTGATAAGGATCAAGTAAAGGGAATCAGTTTTGGAGGTCAGATGCACGGTCTTGTTGCGCTTGATAAGGAAGACAAGGTGATTCGCCCGGCAATTCTGTGGAACGACGGACGTACTGCAAAACAGACCGATTACCTGAATCAGGTGATTGGAAAAGAGAAGCTTTCAGAGTATACAGCAAATATTGCATTTGCCGGATTTACAGCACCGAAGATTCTCTGGATGAAGGAAAATGAACCGGAGAATTTTTGCAAAGATTGCGAAGATTATGCTTCCAAAGGATTACCTTGCATACCGTCTGTCAGGTTCTTTTTGCACAGAGTATTCAGATGCTTCCGGAATGCTGCTTTTGGATGTGGAGCATAAGTGCTGGTCTGCGGAAATGCTTGAGATCTGCGGTATTACAGAGGCACAGCTTCCAAAGCTGTATGAAAGCTGGGAAGTAGTTGGAACTTTGAAAGCAGAGATCGCAGCAGAACTTGGCGTATCAGAGGATGTAAAAGTAATTGCAGGAGCTGGGGACAATGCGGCGGCAGCAGTTGGAACGGCAACGGTCGGAGACGGCGGATGCAATATTTCTCTCGGAACATCAGGAACACTCTTTATTTCCAGTAAGAAATTCGGAGTAGATAAGAACAATGCACTGCATTCCTTTGACCATGCAGACGGCAATTATCATCTGATGGGATGCATGCTCAGTGCTGCTTCCTGTAATAATGGTGGATGGATGAAATCCTTAAGACAAAAGATTATCCGGCAGAACAGGCAGGAATCACAAGGCTTGGCGAGAACCATGTGTTCTATCTTCCATATCTGATGGGAGAGCGTTCTCCTCATAATGACCCTTCCGCAAGAGCAGCATTTATCGGAATGTCTATGGACAGCACAAGAGAGGATATGACACAGGCTGTGCTGGAAGGTGTTGCATTCGGACTGCGTGATTCTCTGGAAGTTGCAAGAAGTATTGGTGTGAATCCAGAGAGAACAAAGATCTGTGGCGGTGGAGCAAAGAGTCCGCTGTGGAGAAAGATCATTGCAAATGTGATGAATATGAAAGTAGATCTGATCGAAAGCGAAGAAGGTCCTGGCTATGGAGCGGCAATCCTGGCAGCAGTTGGATGCGGCGTATTTGATTCGGTGGAAGAGGCTGCGAAGAAACTTGTGAAAGTAACAGGAACAGAAGAACCGGATCTAGAACTGGTGCAGAAGTACGAGGAAAGATATCAGGAATTTAAAGAACTGTATCCGGCATTGAAAGGAATTATTCAAAAGAAACAAGCATAATTTGCCGGAAAGATGGTCAGAGAGGACGGGTCAGAGAGACGGGTGTGGAATTACATTGCTTCGTCTTTCTTTTATGTCATATAATAATAACATGAGTGTCCCAAGACAAATAATATGTTGCACTTGCTAAAACAGTGAAAAAATGAACACAGATAACAGTACATGAATGGATAGAAGGATAAGAAATGCTTAAAATTGCGGTTTGTGATGACGATGAAAAGATATGTAATCTGCTGGAAAATTATATTAATGATTCCTGCAGGATACTCCATATAGAAGCTGAAACGGAGAGTTTCATTTCGGGGAAAGTGTTGAAACGGAAAACGTTACGGGAAAGGGGAAAATTTATCAGATCTATTTTCTGGATATTGAGCTCGCAGATGATACCGGGATTAGTGTAAGTGATTGTATCAGAAATGAGATAAAAGATGAAGCAGCTCAGATTGTATATGTATTGGAAAGGATGGATATGACCGTCAGTTATTTGCCTTCAGACCATTAATTTTATAGAGAAGCCATTTGACCAGAATATGGTGACTGCTACGCTTGAAAAGTATAACAGGATTTATGGGAAGAAGAATGATATATTTCACTATAAATATGGTCACGATATGTATTGTGCCCGTGTGAGTGAGATTCTGTATTTTAAAAGTAACGGAAGAAAAGTAAAGATTGTAATGCAGAAGTCAGAAGACGAATTCTATGGTTCGTTGGAAGAAGTCTGCGACAAATTAAAAGGGCAGGGAATGATTCTGACACATAAATCTTATCTGGTGACTATCGTTATATCAGATCTTTTCAGGGGGAACAGGTTATTATGGTAAATGGTGACGTAATTCCTGTTGCCAGAGGCAGAAAAGAGGAAATAGCGAGAATGCAGCTTCATTTTGAAAATGGAGGGTTTGCACATGGTATTTGATACATATCATATAATTTATCTTGCTGGCGAATTTTTTCCTGATATTTGTTGTTCCATCGTTTATGAGAGTTTTTTGAACATAGAAAATACAAAAGAATATTGGGAATATTAGCTTATTCCTTCTACTTTATAATGACAACTTTAGTATATCTTCTGATAGATATTCCGTTAATTACTTTGATTACAAATTTAATTACTATGTTTATTATTTCTTTAACTTACGAAGCAAGTATTCAAAAAAGAATTATTTGTGTTGTTTACATGTATCTTTTTATGGCAGCAGCGGAAATAATTGCGGCAGCTATGACTGGATATATTAATTTTTCAGTTTTTTCACAAGGCGAGTTCAGAGATACTTTTGGTTTAATAGCCACGCGAATTGTTGCATATTGTGAAACGCTGTTGCTTGAAAATATAAAGTTAACAAGAAAAGGGACGTAATATTAGTTGGATTTCCTGGCTGGCTTCAATTGTAATTCCGATTTCTACATTAATTTTGGAAGTAATTATTGCAAATCAGACCAATTTAACTAAGGTAGAGGCGGTGGGTTCAGTATTACTTCTGTTTGCAGTAAATATAATTGCATTTTATCTATATGATTCATTGGCAGAAAATTATATAAAGAAATCAAAATTGGCTCTTTTACAAAAAGAAAAAAGAATTATACAGTAGACAGTGTGAGATTATGCAAAGTTCCACAGAAGATTTACAGGCATTTAGACATGATATGAGTAATCAACTTATTATTTTAAATCATTTACTGGAAGAGGGAAAAGATGAAGAGGCAAGAAGACAGTTGGATCAACTTTCTCATTTCATAAAAGGGAAAGTGATTTATAGCACATCAGGAAATACAATTATTGATGGGTTGGTTAACTATAAGCTTCAAAGTGTGGCGAGTGAAAATATAAAAGTAGAAACAGAAATTGTTGTACCGGAACAGTTAAACATTGATATAGCAGATCTTGTTACACTATTGGGAAATCTATTGGATAATGCTTTGGAAGCATTGAAAAAAGTTGATCGGGAACAACGAATCTTGACGATAAAGATTATGTTCAGTCAAGAGCGTTTAATTGGTCGGATCACGAATACTTATTGCGGAGAAATCTACCTGAAGGATGATAAGATATTAACTTCAAAGAAAGAAAAACAGAAGCATGGATATGGACTGAGTAATGTAGAGAAAATAATAAAGAAGTATAATGGTTATATGGAAATAGATTATGCAAACTGGGAATTCAGGGTGGATTTTATAATTTATCTGCCACAGAAAAATTAAATAAAGCAAAAATAAGAAGTCTGAAAAGAAACTGATGCATTTGACTACGAGAAATCCGCAGTTGATTACATGTTTTCGCACAGGCTTCTTTTTTATGGCATAATGTGGGTGCCAGGAAAAAAGGGGGTGAGCGTGTGAAGAAGTATTATAAAAAGAACATTATAAGTATTGTTATTTTATTGTGTATAGTTTTAATACTCTATTTTACACCACCAATAATGCTGGCTGATGGTTGGATCGAATTTGGGAGTAGAGCAGACAGCTTTGAAACGCACATGTTGAATGAGTACAACAATTTCCCTTTTAGACGAGAAGCAAGTAATTCAGATTTCGATAACTTTTATTTTATAAATCTCAGAATTTGGGAGAAAATGTCAATTACTCGAATTGTATATGATGGTGACAAAAATACAACGTGTGAATTAATATTTCCGGGAGTTTACAGAGTTGAAAATACTAGAAAAGGAGCTTATGTAAATTCATTTGAAATCAAACGTGGCAAGACATTATGGTTTTGCGATTATTATGCCAATGAAATGTAGGTAGGCTAAATGGATATTTTTGTACGGTTGCCGGAGAGACGGGTGTGGAAAACATTGCCCGTCTTTCTTTTATGTCGTATAATAATAACATGAGTGTCCAAAAATAATCGCCAGAAAGAGAACTGTATGGAGGTAAAAATTAAATGGGAAATTATTTGAACCCGGATATTAGTACTTTTGCAAGAGTTGTTAAATTCAGAAATATATGTTGATAAGACGGGATTGATTGAATATACAAATAGAAGTGCTAAAACATTACAAAGTTATATTTGCATCAGTCGTCCACGCCGTTTTGGAAAGTCTATTGCTGCGAATATGCTTTCTGCCTACTATACGTGTGAGTATGATTCAAGGGAGCTGTTCTCAAATTTAAAAATAGCATCATCAGATAGTTATGAAAAGCATTTGAATAAATATGATGTGATCTTTCTTAATATGCAAGAATTCCTGAGTCAAAGCTCCAATGTGGAGGAAATGCTTAGCTTGCTTAAAAAGAGCGTAATATGGGATTTGTTAGATAAATACCCGGATTTCCGATACTTTGATGAAACAAATTTAATGAGAACTCTTCAGGATATTTATAATAAGACAAAGAGACCGTTTGTTGTAATTATTGATGAATGGGACTGCATTTTCAGAGAGTATATAACAGATAAAAAAGCGCAGGAAAAGTATTTGGATTTTCTAAGAGATTTGTTGAAAGACAAAGGATATGTCGCACTTGCTTATATGACAGGAATTTCTTCCAATAAAAAAATATGGAACACATTCAGCGTTGAATATGTTTGATGAATTTTCCATGATTGATCCGGGACCATTGGCGAAATATGTCGGATTTACAGAAGAAGAAGTAAGCGAGCTGTGTGAACGATATGGCATGGACATGCAGGAGCTAAAAAGCTGGTATGACGGATATTCTTTTGAAGGAGCACCTTCTGTTTATAGTCCACGTTCAGTAGTGAGCTGCATGCGATTTGGGAAATTTGGAAATTACTGGAATCAGACAGAAACATTTGAAGCTTTAAAAATGTACATTGATATGAATTTTGAAGGATTGCGAGATGACGTGTTAAGCATGATCGCCGGGGAAAGTGTTCCAGTGAATACAGGAAGTTTTACAAATGATATGGCAACATTTCATACAGAGGATGATGTACTTACTTTATTAATCCATCTTGGGTATCTTGGCATATGACTATGATAATAAACAGTGAAAATACCAATAATGAGGTGAGAGCAGAATACGTCAGCAGTGTTTCCGTGTCGGATTGGGGTGAAGTTTCTAAAGCATTGAAAAATTCGGCAGATACATTGAATGCTATTTGGCAGAAACGTCCTGTACAAGTGGCAGAGGGAATAAGACAAGCACATTTTGAGACATCTCATTTGCAATATAACGATGAAAATGCATTGAGTTATACGATATCACTTGCGTTATATGCTGCAAGAAACTTTTACACTGTTCACAGAGAATTGGCGGGAGGACAAGGATTTGCAGATCTTGTATTTCTTCCTAGAATTCCAGGAAAAACCTGCACTTGTGGTAGAACTTAAATGGAATGAAAGCGCAAACGGTGCAATTGAACAGATAAGAAGAAAGAATATTGTAAAAGTTTAGAGGAATAACAAAGGAAACATACTTCTTGTAGGAGTAAATTACAATAAAAAAACGAAGAAACATGAATGTATAATAGAGGAAGATATTAAGTAAAAGGAAACGGACCTCTAGTGAAAGTAAGTTAAAAAAGACGGGAATGGTGAATGGAACTCATCATTACCCGTCTTTTTCAAACTACGCTAAAACAACGCATACAGTATCACAAGAATACCAAGCACGATTCTGTAATATCCAAATACTTTGAAATCATGTTTCTTAATATATCCCATCAGGAATTGAATAACGATAATAGAAGAAACAAATGCTGTTACCATACCGATCAGAAGAATCATTGCCTCTGTTCCGGTAAAGTTCAGGCCAAACTTCACAAGCTTCAGAAGACTTGCACCGAACATAACCGGAATCGCAAGTACGAAAGTGAATTCAGCAGCAACGGTTCTGGATACTCCAAGGATCAAAGCACCGACAATTGTTGCACCGGATCTGGATGTTCCAGGGAAGATTGCAGCGATCAGCTGGAAAAGTCCGATCAAAAATGCAGTCTTATAAGTAAGTTCATCCATACTGTTGATCTTCGCAGGTTTGCCCTTGTGATTATTCTCAACAATGATAAAGGCGATACCGAAGACAATCAGAGCAATCGCAACGCAGGGTAATTGTAAAACCATTTCTCAAACAGATCATTGAATGGCATTCCAATCACGATCGCAGGGATACATGCAACAAGAACTTTCAGCCAGAGAATAATGATATCCATCTTTACATAACTTAAAATTCCGTTTCCGGATTTCTTTTTTCTATGTGCATGTTTTGCCTGACGGCGTCTGACAGTGTGACTTCCTTCCGGTGCACCAAATGGGAAGATCTGATTCCAGAATAAGATGACAACGGCAAGAATCGCACCTAACTGGATCACAACTTCAAACATGCTGTAGAATTCTTCAGAAACATTTAATTTCACAAACTGATTCAACAGGATCAGATGTCCGGTGCTGCTGATCGGCAGCCATTCTGTGATTCCTTCCACAATTCCAAAGAGGAAGGATTTCAAAAATTCAATCATTCTTAATTTATACTCCTTTTTATTGATGGATTGCAGCTATACTTATGTTCTAAAGCGGCTCACGGTTTCTTATTATAAAAACGTTGACGAAAGATGTGCAAGAAATAGAAAGTATTTAAATTGTTAAATCGTCGATTTAAGAAATTCCTAATATTTTTCCAATCTATCTCTTAAAAACCATCAAATATCATGTATACTATAGTTAGAACTTGATCATGTGATAATTATGTTGCTGCGCTGTTATCGGTGTCAGCAATTATCGAGGGGTATGTAAAATGTATAAAATATTAGTATGTGATGACGATAGAGAAATCGTAGAAGCAATTGAAATTTATCTTTCCCAGGAAGGATATCAGATCTTAAAAGCGTATGACGGGATCGAAGCACTGGAGATTTTGGAGAAGGAGAAGGTGAATCTTCTGATTATCGATGTCATGATGCCGAGACTGGATGGAATCCGTGCAACATTGAAGATCCGCGAGAAGAACAGTCTGCCAATCATTATCTTGTCTGCGAAGTCAGAAGATACCGATAAGATTCTGGGACTGAATATTGGTGCGGATGATTATGTGACAAAGCCATTCAATCCGCTGGAACTTGTCGCACGAGTGAAATCACAGCTGAGAAGATTTAATGAACTTGGCGGAACAGCACAGGAGCCAAAAGAGACGATATACAAAGTAGGCGGTTTGCAGATCAATGATGATCTCAAGCAGGTGACAGTAGATGGAGAATTTGTGAAACTGACACCGATTGAATACAATATCCTTTTGCTTCTGATGAAGAATCAGGGAAAAGTATTTTCAATCAATCAGATTTATGAATCCATCTGGAATGAAGAGGCAATTGGTGCGGATAACACAGTTGCAGTTCACATTCGTCATATCAGAGAAAAAATAGAAATCAATCCGAAAGATCCACGTTACCTGAAAGTAGTCTGGGGTGTCGGATATAAAATCGAAAAAGCATAAAAAGGCATATAAGAAAGGATTAACAATGAAGAAATGGTACAGGAAGACCGTGACAAGGACAATTGTTCTTGTTGTGGCGATTCTTAGCGGAGCATTGCTTGTGACAAATTTGCTTTCTCTCCTGACACTGGCGGGGGGATGAGTTTTTCACAGATCCAAAAGATGAATACACAGTCTTTTGAAGAATCCGAAGAATTCAGCAAGATGGTCGAAGTTACATGTACGATGTACAGGAGAAGCTTTATCTGCAGAATCTTTTTGAAAGTGACGGCGCCTACAATCCGAAAAAACTGGTGGATGTAATGGAACTGTCGAAGAAGGGAAAGATATCTGAGACGAATCTGTCCGGCGTCACGTACACAATGGAAGAGCTGGTGAACTGGGGCGAAACTTACAGTGGGACAGATAACGACAATCTTTACAAACAGAATGGCGTGATCGTCTGCCAGAAACCAGACGGAAATTATTACTACTATTATATGAATGATTTCTTCTCTCTTGTAAATGCAGGAAAACTTCAATTTCAGATGGGCGAACAGGACAGAGATCAGTTCCTGGCAGGATTGCAGGCAGGTGAATTTACAACTTCCGGATATTATACATTTCAGATTACAGATGAAAATGGTGATCTGCTTTATACAGACTGCTGGAATTTTGGCCAGTCTCTGATAGAGAAATACGCACCGGTTGAGGCAGATAATCTGCTTCAGGTTGTAAATAACAATCCACAGTTAAATGGAAGATTGTCGCTGGTTTACGATAATATAGCCACAGCATTGCAAACAATCTATGAAGACTGGCAGGATTATGAAGGCGGTTGGGATTATCTGGAAGAGGGAAATACCAATTTACCTATCTGTACGCAGATGAATCGACGAAGAAAGTTACTACAAATAAAGCAGAATATGCAAATTATGCGGATGTAAGAGATAGCATAGAGAATATAATAGCTTCTGCGTCTAAAAAATCTGTGAAATAACATGGTGATCTATCCGGAGTTGAAAGATTTTAAGACGAATATGAATGTATCTTATTCTGATCAATGGCTTAATATTCGTTCTTATGGTTATTATTCCGGAGGAACAAAGTGGAAAGATGTTTTTGCAGTTGCGGTTGATACAAAATATCCGATTCAGGATCAATTTTACCAGAACAGTATTGAGTATCAGAATAATATTCCGCATATGAAAGCAGCATTGCATTTTATGATTTTCAGCGGACTACTCTTTTTGATCACAGTAGTGTGGCTGACATTGGGGGCAGGAAGAAAACCGCAGGATGAAGAACTGTATTTGTTAAAGTTCGATTCCTGGAAGACAGAGATTGCCGCTGCAGTTATTATTTTTGTCTGGGTGATTGGAAGTTATTTCTTTTTCGTAGCAGGAATCGATGGAATTCATATCTTATTTGATGGAATTACAGGGTTGTGTAGTTCCTATGGGGCTGTGGAAAGTGATACATTTATTCCGTCATCTTATGTTCCAAATGTATATATGCAGACTTTAAGTCTCGGAGAATCAGTGGGTGTATTTTCCTATGGAGTGTTCACATTTACTTGTTTCTTTGCCGGTTACCTCAGTCTGGTAAGAAGAATTAAAGCAAAGAGTCTGTGGGAGAACAGTCTGCTTCGAAGCGTGGGAGTATTTCTTGGAAAAGTATTCCGAGATGTGAAGCTTACAAAGAAAACAGCAGGACTTTTGATTCTTTATTTCCTGTTTCAGCTTTTCGTACTTTTGGATAGAGATTTCTTCCTGGTGCTTCTGCTGCTGATCGCTGACGCAGTGCTATTCTATTACATGGTTGCAGATGTGATGGAGAAGAACCGACTGAGAAAAGGAATCCAGGAGATTGCTGCCGGAAATATGAGTTATCAGATTCCAATTGACGGACTGCATGGAGAGAATAAAACCATTGCATTGATGATCAACGGAATCGGAACCGGACTTAATAAAGCAGTTGCTGAGGCAATGAAAAACGAACGTCTCAAGACAGATTTGATCACAAATGTTTCTCATGATATTAAGACACCACTGACGTCCATTTTGAATTATGTCGGCATCTTAAGACAGACAGATCCGGCGGATCCGAAAGTTCAGGATTATCTGAATATTCTGGAAGAGAAAGCTCAGAGACTGAAGACATTGACAGAAGATGTAGTAGAAGCATCGAAAGTCAGCAGCGGAAATATTTCGCTGGAATATATGGATCTTGATCTGTCGGAAATGATCCAGCAGACGCAGGGCGAACTCGAAGAAAAATTCGAGGTGAGAAATCTGGCGATCGTCACAGATCTTCCGGCAGAACCGGCTGTTGTGCATGTCGATGGAAGAAGAATGTGGCGTGTCCTGGAAAATATTTACGGAAATGCAGCCAAGTACGCAATGCCTGGAACAAGAGTCTATGCGACTCTGAAAACAGATGATACAAAGGTGAAATTTTCATTGAAAAATGTTTCCGAGCATCAGTTGAATATTCAGGCTGAAGAACTGACAGAACGTTTTATTCGCGGGGATATTTCCAGAAGTACGGAGGGAAGTGGATTGGGACTTCCATTGCGAAGAGCCTTACAACGATGCAGGGCGGCACATTTGATCTGTATCTGGACGGAGATTTGTTCCGGGTAGATATTACATTTCCAAGAGTGAAAGCAAAAGGAAATGCTGCCGGGGCAACAGAGGAATCGAAAAAGAAATCATCAAGCGGTGTATCTTGACATTCTATTCGCGTTATGCTAACCTTTTTAAGGAATGAAAAGCAGTGATAAGCGAAACGCGATGAGGAAGAGAGTAGTCTGTAACAGATTCTACAGAAAAGTCCTGAAGGCTGTCAGGCCGGATGTTGAGAGGATGGATGGAAGACAGATGAAGATGGCTTCTGAGCAGCGCAGATGAGCCTGAACAGAGTGAGCAAGTGAGTTGTTTAAGCGGCAATCTTGAATAAAAAGATCCGGTTAGTCTGTGAAGGGATTCGCCCTTTATAGCGAAGAGTATCGACAGTGAGAAATGCCGTAATGTTCAAAGTGGTTTTGATCAACAAAGCAGTTTTTACTAACAAAAATGCAGATACTCCTAGAGGTTTCTTTCCGCGAGGAAGGAACGAAGAGAAGTGGTAACACGAAAGTATGATTCGTCTTCTCAGGGATGCAAGTCCCTGGGAAGGCGTTTTTTATATATTAGGAAGTTCTATCCTAATATATAACGCTCCGCTTAGGATGCGCACTGCGGGAAAAGGAGGCAGAAAAATGTCAGAAAAACCAAAATATTATATAACAACAGCGATTGCCTATACATCAGGTAAACCGCATATCGGAAACACATACGAGATCGTGCTTGCAGATGCAATCGCACGTTACAAGAGAAGCCAGGGATATGATGTATTCTTCCAGACAGGAACAGATGAGCATGGACAGAAGATCGAGCTCAAAGCCGAGGAGGCTGGAATCACACCAAAGGAATTCGTAGATAATGTATCAACAGAAATCAAAAGAATCTGGGATCTGATGGATACATCTTATGACAAATTCATCCGTACAACAGATGAAGATCATGAGAAACAGGTTAAGAAGATCTTCAAGAAACTTTACGACAAGGGAGATATTTACAAGGGACATTATGAAGGAATGTACTGTACACCGTGTGAGTCTTTCTTCACAGAGTCTCAGCTTGTAGATGGAAAATGTCCGGACTGTGGACGCCCGGTTCAGCCGGCAAAGGAAGAGGCATATTTCTTCAAAATGAGCAAGTATGCAGATCGTCTGATCGAGCATATCAATACACATCCGGAGTTCATCCAGCCGGTTGCCCGTAAGAACGAGATGATGAACAACTTCCTTCTTCCGGGACTTCAGGATCTGTGTGTATCCAGAACATCCTTCAAGTGGGGGATTCCGGTAGATTTCGATCCAAAGCACGTTGTATATGTATGGCTTGATGCTCTTACAAACTATATCACAGGAATCGGATATGATGCAGACGGAAACAGTACAGAGCAGTTCAACAAGCTGTGGCCGGCAGACCTTCATCTGATCGGAAAAGATATCATCCGTTTCCATACAATTTACTGGCCAATCTTCCTTATGGCACTTGATCTTCCACTTCCGAAACAGGTGTTCGGACATCCGTGGCTGCTTCAGGGAGACGGTAAGATGAGTAAGTCTAAAGGAAATGTTCTCTATGCAGATGAACTCGTTGATTTCTTTGGTGTAGATGCAGTTCGCTACTTCGTACTTCATGAGATGCCATTCGAGAATGACGGTGTTATTTCCTGGGAGCTGATGGTAGAGCGTCTGAACTCTGATCTTGCAAATACACTTGGAAACCTTGTAAACAGAACTGTTTCTATGACAAACAAATACTTCGGCGGAACAGTAGAAGATAAGGGTGTTGTAGAAGATGTAGATGCAGAACTGAAAGCAGTTGTAGAGAATGCTTCTAAAGCAGTTGATGCTAAGATGGCAGACCTCCGCGTTGCCGATGCGATTACAGAAATCTTCAATCTGTTCAAACGCTGCAATAAATATATTGATGAGACAACTCCTTGGGTACTCGGAAAAGATGAATCCAAGAAGGATCGCCTTTCTACAGTACTTTGGAATCTGATCCAGAGCATTTCTGAAGGTGCAAGACTTCTTGAATCTTTTATGCCTTCTACAAGTAAGAAGATCCTTGAGCAGCTTGGTAACGGACATGTAACAGAGAAACCGGAGATCCTGTTCCAGCGAATGGATCTCGAAGAGGTTATGAAGAAAGTTGAAGAACTTCATCCGAAGGTAGAAGAAAAGAAAGAGGAAGAAGCTGTTATCGACATTGAGCCGAAAGATGAGATCACATTTGAGCAGTTCGGAGCAATGCAGTTCCAGGTTGGAGAGATCATTGCATGTGAGGCTGTAAAGAAATCCAAAAAGCTTCTCTGCTCTCAGGTAAAAAGTTGGAAGCCAG